>Ga0233438_10000060_pt1 | contig 144634 bp, 189 predicted proteins | sample SI_123_September_FD_182720 | JGI IMG/M metagenome (GOLD analysis project Ga0233438, IMG submission 182720) | Seawater microbial communities from Saanich Inlet, British Columbia, Canada - SI_123_September2016_10_MG | ecosystem: Environmental > Aquatic > Marine > Inlet | place: Canada: British... | reverse complement strand
TTGCCTGGAATAACATTAGGAACAAACACTGAAGATACAGGTTGGTCGGGTAGTAGAGAAATCCCTGATGGAACAATAGACTATGGAGATTCTATTACTTTAGAGTTTATATGCACCAGTAGTTTCTTAGATAGAATCATTTTTGAACAATGGCAACAAAAGATATATGAAGGAAAACCAATTCAGTCTGCAAAAGAGGCTTCTTTCACTGCAGACAATAGAGCAGGACAAAACCGAGGAACACTACGTCAACCAGTCATGAGATATTATAACGAATATGCTGGGGGAATGATGATAGAACAACTAAGAATAAGTGGTTCTCCTGCTATGAGATATGAATTCTTTAATGCATATCCTTTGAGTTATGCAGAAATGTCTTTAGATGCAGACAGTCAAGAACCCCTATTAAAATTTTCAGTAGATATGGCATATTCAGATTTTGTTATCTCGTATCCTGAAAATACAGACGAACCACGAGTTATAGAACCAATGACTAATGATGCAAGTAGTTCTAGTGGTATAAATACAGGACGTGGACTATTAGATGCAACACTTGATACTCTCAAAGTTGCTTCAAGGTTTAGTCCAAAGGCTGGAGAATACTTAACTAAGTTAAGTTCTGCAGATACCCAAATTACCCGTGCTGGGAACATAGGACGAACAATCCGTGGTCTTGGAATTGGTGGAGATGGTTAATAATTAAAAAAGTGAGGAAAATATAATGGCATTACCTATACAGGCAACACCGACATATACGACAGTTCTTCCTGTAAGTGGTCAAACAATAGAATACAGACCATTTCTAGTTAAAGAACAGAATATCTTAGTTCAAGCTAAGGAAGGTGAAGATGCAAAACGGACTATGCAATCCGTTAAAAAATTATTGCAAGCAGTGACCAATGACAAAGTTGTTATTGAGAACTTACCAACTACGGACTTAGAATGGTTATTCATTCAAGTTAGGAAAGTTTCAGTAGGGGAAACATCAAAATTAATGTTCCCTTGTGGAAATCCTGAATGTTCAGAGACAGAGGATTATGTCCTACATCTCGACAAGATACAAGTAGATGGTGAAGTTCCCGAATCAAAAGAAGTCATGATTACTGATAAAGTGGGTTTAACACTTAGTGTCCCAACAGTTGAACATGTCGAGAAGATACAAGACCTTGACGAGTCCAACCAGTCGGTAGAACTAATTAAAGAATCTATAGTAAACATATTTGATGAAGAACAGGTTTATGAAGGTGCAGATTTAACTCGAGTTGAGATAAATGAATTTGTAGAATCATTGACTTTCCCTCAACTAGAAGTGTTAGGTGACTGGTATGATAAATTACCAAAACTCAATGCAACAGTAGAGTGGAATTGCAAAACTTGTAGTGAAGAGAACAAGACGAAGCTAGAAGGAATACAGAATTTTTTTTAATAGCTCTTTCTCATGAAAGTGTGTTCAATCATTATAACACTAACTTTCAGTTAATGCAACACCACAAGTATTCATTAACTGAGTTAGATAATATGATTCCTTGGGAAAGAGAAATTTACATTAAACTTCTCATGCAACATCTTGAAGAAGAAAAACAGAGACAACAAGCGGAGAACGCAAAGTCTCGTAGATAATCAAGAAGGATAGTATTATGGGTGATAAAGACGAAAAGGATAAGTCAACCAATGAAGTAGAGATTTCCTTAGAGAAATACATGGCTCTTATCGATAAACTCGATGAACAAGAAGACAACATTAAAGAAATGCAAGAGGAAGCTAAGAAGGCACGTGCTGGATTAGCACCCCCTAAAAGAAAAGTAATGGATTTGTTTTTAGATGACAATGACATAAATGAGAAATCTATTATAGGTTTTATATCTTTCTTTTTAATGGTAGTGTTTGGAATAACAGACCTAATGACTGCATTATTATTTGATATGGATTTAAAAGTTTCAGAAACAATCTACACATCATTTGTGGTAGTGACACTTGGTGCATTTGGTATCAGTGAAGCTGGTAAAGCATTCGGTGGAAAATAGGACATAACGTAAATGGCTGATGACAAAACTATAAAGCAACAGAGAGAAGAATTTGCAAAAGAAATACGGGACGTTAACAAAGAGTTAAAGCCTGGATTTCAAAAGATTATTAAAAATCTTGAAGAAGCTTCCCCTCAGATTGCAAAGATTACTGCAGACTTTAGAGCGTCTAGCAAAGATACCTTTAAGGGTGCATTAGCCACTAAGAAGTTAAAAGGATTAACTGGTCTTGTCGACAAATACATGAAAGAAGGTCAAGATGCACTTGACCCTAAAGAACTCAAAGCACTACAAAGTAATTTTTCACAAGAGATTGATGGTGTAATGCAAACTTTCGATTTCGATGGAATGAGAAATGCACAAATAGAATTCAATGAGACCCAAGATAAAATCTCAGAACTTGAAGACGCTAGACAAGCAAGAATAGATAAATCAATGCAGAAAAATCATCTTCTTGGTCAATTAGATAAAGAATTAGCAGAGTTAGAGGTTAAGTCTAAAACTCTTCAAGGTGGTGCCTTGAATTTCACCATGTCGGAGATTAAAAGAGTTGAAGAATTAAGAGAGCAAAAAGAAAAAGAAATCACTGCAGCGATTCAAAGAGAGATAGACAAAGAAAAAGAAACTTTAGAAGTAAGAAGTGCCGCATTAGAATCAACTACTGAAGAGTATAAAAAAGGTTTAGAGAAAGCAACTGACTACAAAGGAATGACCAAGTTCAGTGAAGGACTAGACGAACTAATAGGTATTGACTTACTTGGAATGGCAGACACCTTTACTAAAAAGATAAATGCATTCGGTGACGTAATGAAAGGTATCGGTGATGCATTAAAGAATCCCGTGAAAAAATTCAAAGAGAAGTTCGGGCCTGCACTTGAAGGTGTGACTAGTGTCTTTAGTAGAGGAGAAAAATCTCAATCTGATTCAGGTGATAAGAAAGGAATGCTGGGTAGTATACTTGGTAGTAAGAAAGGTGAGAAAGAAGGTGCAATTGCAAAGGCATTACCTTCAACTGCAGACAAATCAATCATACCTTCTAAAGGAAGTAAGAGTGGTGGATTCCTAAAAAGTATTGCAGAAGGTGTTAAGAAGTTTGGAGATAGTAAAGTTCTTAAAGGTGCAATCTCTATGGCACTATTAGGAGGTTCAGTAGGACTACTTGCAATAGGATTAAAACAATTTAATGGTGTAGACTTTAAACAAATGGGTAAAGGTCTAATTGCAATGACTGGATTAGTTTTACTTGCAAAAATGTTAAGAAGGTCAACAGGTGCAATGCTCAAAGGTTCATTAGCCGTTTTAGCACTTGGAGCTGCAATGGTTCCACTTGCATTTTCACTTAACTTAATGAAAGACGTTGGACTTGGAACCATAGGTGTTATTGCAGCTGCATTAATAACACTAGGTGTTGCAGCTGCATTACTAGGTAGTTTTGTTCCACTAATTGCACTAGGAGCTCTTGCAATTGGTTTACTAGGTGCATCTTTAATTCCATTTGCATATGCAGCTGACTTAGCTGCAAAAGCATTCGGAAATTTTGTGCCAGACATAATGATGTTAAGTCAAGTTGACGGATTAAACCTTATAGCAGTCGGTGCTGGATTAGCTGCAATCGGTGCTGGTCTAGTAGCAATGACTGGTGGTAGTCTTATAGGAAGTTTACTTGAAGGTTTAGGAAGTTTATTTGGTGCAAAATCACCAATGGAAAAGGTCACTGAGTTTGCAAAAGGTTTAGAAAATGTAAATATGAAACCTCTACTTGACTTAGGTGAAGCATTCAAAAACTTAGGTAGTGTTGGTAATGTAATTACCATGTTTAAGAATTTAAAACCTTCAACCAATAACCTTAATAATTTCTCAGAAGCAATAGACACACTAACAGAAGCAATGATTAGACTTGACAAAGGTGTCCCTAAAGAATTGTCTTGGTATGAAAAGATGAAAAGTCTTGCTGGTAAAGTTATGGGAACTACCGAACAAGAAAGAATTGAAGGTCAAATGGAACAGTCCGAAGAGAAACTTATAAGAAAAGAAACTCAAAGAGACAGAGACAGAATGGCAATAAATGAACCTCAAGAGAAACTTGTAAGAAGAAAAACTAAAAGAGACAGAGATTATATTCAACCTGCGTCGGATTCTGCAATGTCTATGGAAATGGCAGAGGTGCGAAATGCATTTATTGTAGAGAAAGAAAGATACAATAAACTCCAACAAAGAATGATGGAACACAATGCTAAGTATCCTGGCTTGTATACTGAAACACAAATAACTGCAGCTGGAAATCCAAACACTGGTAATAATATCAAAGGTCAAAGAATGGAAACTTACTCTGCAAGTGGAACCACAACAACCAATTCAAATGTTATGTCGAATGTCACTAACAATAACAGTGGACAAACTTATACCAATGTTAATGCACCTAAGACTATGAATGACGAACCTACACAAGGTAAGTTATCTCCAGTTCCAACTTGGTAATTAAATAGTTTTATACTTCCCTTTACGAGGGATTGTCTTTGTTTTATCTTTATGAATCTGAGTAGACCCATGGGTAGGTGTTTCTTTACGAACAGAGATTTCGGGTTTAGGTTTGCCAAAGATTTTCTCCCAGTTATCTGAGTAGAGTTTATCGTCTGAGTTCCTTCTTTTGGAACCTTTCCCTCCGTGCCAGTTCATGTGTATCTCTCTTCTGCTGTTTCCTGTATAGGTGAATCAATATAATCTTTAGGTGTATTCAATGGTGGTTGATAGTTTAAGTAGATATAGATTGCACCAATCAATCCTAGTATTCCGATAGTTGCAGAGATGAGAAATTGTCTAATGATTCGTTTCTCTCTTTTTGTTCTCATCTAACTCCTCTAACTCTACGATTTTGTTCTAGTAATGATTTCTTCTTATTGAGTTTCTTTCTTCTTTTTAATTCTTGATTCTTCTGATTCCTAGTGTCGTTAGGTTTCTCGTGATACTTTCTATCTCTGCATTCTTGCACGATACCTTTCTTCTCACATTCTTTTTTAAAGCGTCTTAACACTTTATCGAATGGTTCTTCCATTCTATTCTTTGGATTTACTCTTGGTTTAACACTTGGCATATTATTTGAAAAATTGTTCTAGAGACTCCTCTCTATTTTTTATTGTATCTGAACTATATTCTAGTTCCCCTTCTTTACGAAACACTAAGATGAATTCATGCACCTTTGCAGTGTATCTTTTACTTGCACATTTACCCGCTTGTAAAGCTGCAAATATAGTGTCGTTCTTCATTACAATTATATCATGTAATTTCAGACCCGACTTAGTGAACATATTTATAGTATCTGAATGAAAAGGTTTGTATTCTCCGTCTCTTCTCCAATCACCACAAACCCAAACTGCAAAACCTCCTGGCTTTAAAACTCGTTCTATGTTATCTCCACAAACTTGTATCCTATTACAAAAGTCTTCATACTTTCTTAGGTCGGATAACTGACCTTCTGCACTTTCGTATCTTTCTATATCACCATAAGGTGGACAAGTCATAACTAAGTTTGCAGATTCATCAGGTGTTGATTTCATTTCACACCCGTCTTCTTCATAAATGGTTGCACCGAGTTCATGTCTGTCTAACTCGTGTCTAACTCTATCGACTGTTTCAGAAGATACATCATAACCATAATAGTTTCTTCCTAAAGATTGCGATACGAATGCACGTGTCAATCTTCCAGCAAATGGGTCAACGATTGTATCACCAACCATAGACCAATAGTGAACTATGTTCTCACATAAACCAGCATGAAACTCACTCATCATTAACCCGTTAGGAAGACGAGGACAAACTCCTCTCTTCTCTTCGTATGCAGTTAAGTATGCATCGTCCCAATTGTTCTTAGACGATTTAGTTGGAGTGATAACTGATTGTGGGTTCCAACCAAACTGGTCAATAACCCTCTCGTTCTCATTCCATGGTAGTATATTTTTGTAGTATTCACTTTTCATAATATAATCTTAAATAGTGTGAAGTCACCCCACGCCTTACAGCAACCCGTTCTTCACCGACCAATCCGCTTATGCTATTGACCTTTCCCTTACTAAGTATCCCCATGTCCACGACCTTAGTGTTGTAGTCGTCATTTCAAATTATTCATAATGAATTAAACGACTACCCCATGTAGAAACTAACTATCAGAAGCTAGTTTCTTAAAGTAATCCATCGCGTCATCTTCTTCAACTTGTGGAGTAGATTCTGCTGATGCGATTACAGGTTCCTCTGCAACAGTCTCAGTGTTTACATTTGACCAAGGCACTTCGTCTAGGTCTTCAGCAACTGATTCTGCAGTAGCAGTAGATACACTTCCAGTGAGTCCGAGAACTCTATCGAGTTTCTCTTTTAGTTCGTCATAAGACTTGAACTCACTTGGTGCAATTACATCTGATAAAGAATATGTTGAATTATTTATCTCATTCAACCTATTTTCATCATCAAAAAGTGGTGAAGGACTTTCGAACTCTGATTTATCATAGTTCCAGTATCCGTCTACTTTTCTGATTTTGATTTTAAAGTTTGCACCTTCTCCTCTCAAATCAAAAGGATTGATTGGAGCTTCGTCATCAAACGCAGGTGAGATAGCTTCTTTGAGTTGTTCAAAGATTTTTTTACCAAATCTGTATTTGAAGACTTTACCTTCATTGTCGGGATTTTTAGGGTCTGAAACAACATAGACATTTGACACATAATGTAAACGTCTTTTTTGTTTACGTGCAATCTCTTTATTTGCTTCGATACCTGTATTCCACAACGTTGAATTGTATTCAGAGACAGGGTCTTGTTTATTAAGAGTCGTTAAAGACTTCTCAATATACCAGCCACCTGGCCCTTGGAACCCGTGGTCGAAGTATGATACCCAAGGCATCTCTTCTCCTTCGGGAGTAGGTAAAAAACGAACCACTGCATAACCATTACCAGTTTTATCTAGTTCGGGTTTCCACATAGTGTCGTCTGAGTAGGATTTTTTAGCACCTTCTGTAGGTGAAGCCGTTTCCATGGCTGCTCTTAGTTTATCTAATGATGTTGACATTGTATTCTCCTATTGTATTATCATTTTATTAGCATTGTATATGTCTATTATACACCCTTTCGTATAAAAATACAAGAGGGTTTCTAATCGACATTCGTATTTAGTGTTTCTTAGAATCTACTGGCACAACTCAATCAATACCCCTTTATACTTCTTAATGTCTACAGATACAAAGGACTTGTATTTGTTTATCTTATTCTGTATATCGGGATAGACTAAGTTTTCTGAAATCAATCGTTCCCAATCATTAGTATAACCAATGATTTCATCTAAAATACACATCGTCTCGAGGGATATCTTTTTACCTAAGAACTCTTTTAAGAGTATAGGGTGTTGTCCGTTTTTCACTTCTAACACTTTATTGATATTCCTCTTACGAAGTAAATCAGCAACTTCCGTTTCAAAAAGATACGTTAGTTTCTGATTTCTGTTCTTCCAGTCCTTATAGACTTTGACACACTCGTTATCAAGTAGGTCTCCCGCCCATAAGTCTTTCAGAGACAAGTTTGCAATGTAAAAGTCTTGCAATTCTTGTTTGTGGGTTTTGAACAATTTACCAAAATGGTATTTGTCCTTCCGTTTAAGAAATGAGTTTATATCACTTTTGACTTTACCATTATATTTGATAAAGTCATAATCTTTAGAATGGAAATGTAATTTTATTCCAAGATAAAGAGTGTATGCATCATATCCTTCACGACTTGTCATTAAGTTATTATCTTCTTTTCCTTTGGAATTTCGATACCACTTACTGCAGTCAAGTGTGCTTCCGACACTTCTTTATTACACTTAGCAATAAAGACGTATGAACCGAAAATCATTTCAGTTGGATTTACTTCACCTGTCACTGCAACACCTTTAGAGAAACCCATTCCTCCTTCGGGTGTGTTGACAATCATTTTGGGGTTTGCAAGTGTCACTGGTTTACTAGAAACCAACTCACCAACATACTCACCACTTGTAGCAACTACTGCTACTATATCACCTTTTTTCATAATAACTCCTATTAGTCTGAAAAGAAACTGGATATTGTTCCTTTAGGATTCTTACCTCTATTAATTAAATTGAGACCAGCTGCTTCTGCTTCTAGTTTCTCTTTAAGAGGTTGAGACAATAACCTCTTTGCAGACTCGGGTTCTACATTGTTTAGTTCACAAACTTTTACAATTGCAGACATGATATCTGCACCCCTTCCTCTGACTATTAAACGTTCTACTTGTTCTGAAAATTCTTTACGGGTAATCATATTAAAACCTTGTATTGTATCTGTTGTCGGGGTCTACTTCGTCTGCAATTAAAGGCAGTCCAAAGAAGTGTTCACAATCCCATGAGTCATAGTTGTTTTCAAATAACCAGTCATGTCCTTCTTCTTCAAGTAGTTCTTCCATTTCGTCTTCGTCTGCTTCACTACCTTCTGCAAGGTGGATATAATAGTCACGTCCACACTCGTCAAATGATTCTAAAAATTCATTCTCTTCGAACTCACAAGGTTCCATATCACCAGTTGCATCTTCTGAAAGATATGCTTCTAACATTTCCTTCTCTTCCTCGTTAGTAATCTTAACGATATATGCACCACTTCTCCATAGTGCTTCTATGACTACTCTATCTTCGTTGTCATTGTTCTTAAACACTTCACGTTCAGTGTAAGACTTTTTAAACTTCGGGTAGATATGATATTCTTTTCCTACTTCAATGTTCATTATCCTTCAAGTTCTCCGAGTTCGTAAGTAGTATCATAACCACCTTTTCTCATAGTCCACATATCTTCGTATGAGTCAAGTGTATCTAAATCCATTATAAGTTCATTGATTGCATTTTGTTTATCGTCTGAAAGTTCTTCAATCTCATCTTCAAGGAAACACATGAACTCTTCTTCTGTGACTCCAATCTCTGTTAACATTTCTGCGTCAACTTCCTTTTGATTAGCAATCTTAGTTTGATGCCATTCGTTTTCTATAAATCTAATTCCCATTCTTATACTCCGTATATGTTTTTATATCTGACTCGTAAGTCGTTTAGTTTATCAACATAGTCAAGTGGGTCTGCAGAAAATATCTGAAAGGAGTTATGTCCTTCTATAGCTACTAGTGCAGTAATCTCTTCGATTGCTTGACCTGTTAGTTCTTCAACCATTATTGCATATGCAGTCATTTGGATAAACCAACTTTCTGCCATGTAATCCTCTTTGAATTTTGCACTGGTTTTGAAGTCTATGATACTTAACTGGTCGTTGAATATTCCAACACAATCTACACGTCCAGCCATTTGTAATACGTTTGAATAGAGTGGTGCTTCAAGTGCAATCGGTATGACCTCGTCTAATACTGGTTGCATAGCTTTAAACATTCCTTCCTGTAGAACGTTGTCAAACTCTATAAATTCTTTTTCTCTTCTTAAATAATCTTCTACTAATGAATGGAAGTTGGTTCCACGTTTAGTTGCTTGTGCAGTAATCTTGTTTGCAGTCTCTTCACCTACACGTTTTCTCCATAACTTAATATGGTCACGTGATAGTAGACCAGTGACACTCGTGACACTTGGGTAGTAGAAACTTTCGTCTGTATCAGTGTAGTATCTCTTACCATCTTTGTTTGTTGTTTTTAAATCTAATAACTCTAAGTCTGCTAAATCTACTAAGGTTGTTTTTAATTGTGTCATGTATCTATTTTACTTCTTTCTTGACTGTATGTCAATATGTTTTTTAATAGTATCTCTAGTCTGAACTTCTTTTGCAGACTTTCTATGATACCTTTCTCCCAGTGGAGTATCAATATTGTTAGAGGCAATCTTAGACATTACTTCTTGAAACCCACCATCAGTTTTAACTCTGTCTCCATGTCCACCAACTGTATCGGGTGCAGTGAGGATAACTTGTTTAAGGTGTGGATTGTCTTCTTTGAATTGGTCTAACTTAGTGTATGACATAATTCTTTCTTCGATACAATCTGTTTCTAAATTTTGAAATGTGTAAGTAGGCATTATATTTCTCTTGACTGTATATGTTTTTCTACAGTCTCAATAACTTGTGATTTGGAATACCAAAGACCACTGAACATTGATTCAGTTCCGTCTTCCCATTGAACGTGATATCTTTTATAACCGAATGGTCTATCTGAAAAGATTTTAATATCACCATAACTCTCAACTAACACTCTCATACTATACTCATAAATTGTGGGACTGGTCTGTCTGTCCACCTTGCAAATTCTTTCTTGTAGATTGCATAGTATTTATGGTATGCATCAAGTGTTGATTCTGACTTAACATCTTCAGGCATACATTGAGGTGGTTCTGACCAATTCCCAAGTGGTATATTATGTGGTAATCTATTGAGTAGACCCCTAAGCTTAGTATCAGTTAAGTGTGTCTTACCATAACGATAAGTGTATTCATCACATAGTGCAGTAAACATATCGTATGCATACTGATATTGAATTGCATTTTCTCTGACCCAACGTGTAGAAGGGTGATTGATATGTGAAGCTTTGTATAGAACTTCGTCCATGTTAGAATTTTCTAGTTCCCATCTTTGGATTCTACGTCCACTAGAAGAATCTGTATATTGTTCTCCGTCTAACATTCTATGTGCAGTGGATAACATTTGTGCATACTCGATAATCATCTTAACGACATGTTTGTCACAATGCATCTCTGCAGATTGCACTGGGTCTTTGTGTAAGTAAAATAAATTCATAGTTGTTTAATCTCCAATAAGAACTCTTCGACATTCTTCCATGTCAAGTGTCCGATAACATCTTCAGTTATACCACTAGTATAACACAACTCTTCTCCTTCGAGAACCGCTAATTCCCACAAACCACTTTTACCACCATAACTTCCGTCATGTTTAACTATCGAAGCACCATAACCATTTGGAAATTTGTAGACATGTTGCACTCCACCATGAACATAGTTAGTCTCTTTTAAAGACTTCCTAAAAGGACTGTCACTATTCTGACTTGCCTCTAAAGGATTTAACAATACTCTCTCTCGTCTTGAGAGTTGTGCATTTTCTTTTTTATCATACATAATTTTCTCCTATCTTTATGTTGTCGTCATCATCAAATGGACAACCATTGTGTCCTATCATTGATTTGTTTTTTTGTTCTTCTCTCCACCTTAAAAAGTCTATTGCAACTTCTCTAGTTGTATGTGTTAGTGTTGATACCTTTTGTTTTTTCATTTGTAAAAGATGTGTTCGTTGATAACTACAGTCTCATTCAATGAGTCTGACCAATATGGATTAACGTATATACTATGGTAGTGTGTTGCACCTTCAGTGATATCTCCGTATTCACCTTGCACTACGTTCCTTGCAATGTTGAGTGAGGATAACCACGTTGGACTATCCACTGGGTCGTCTGACTTACCATCACAAAACCAACTGAACTGACATTGATTCCTTGCAGGAACTTCTTTACCTTTCCAGTTTGTTCTCCACTTTGTTTGATAGATAACACCACAAGCAGTTGCTGGGTAGTTAGGGTGTTCAGTCCTATTCAACACTACTTGTGTCACTGCAATTTTACCTGCGAGTGGTTGATTACCTGCTTCAAAATAAATGTTTTGTGCAAGACAAAAAATCTCGTTGTTAGCATCTGAGGCTTCTATCTTCATTGATAATGCACCAGTTAGGAAACCTAGTAATGCACCAAATAGTAAATAGTAATATCTCATTTTTAATTCAGTCTTCATAATAACTCCTATAGTTGAAATAAAATTAATGATAAGAGAAATCCAAATAACATTCCCATCATAAAGGAATTCATCATATCGTTTTGATTATACATTATGCAACTTCCCTTTGTCCGTTCCAGTTCTCACCATTACGATTAAAGTTGTCAACAATCATATCAACAACCTCTGTTGCATTGTAAGAAGTTCCACCGATATTCCATTGACATTCTTCGAGAGGAACATACCCATACTTCCATGCATAGATAGTGACTGTTTCATATTCCCAGTCGTCATAATCAATCTCGTCAACATTGTTTGCATCATACCACTTTGCATCAATGACCCACTCACATGACACTTTGTCATATGGGTCTGCACTAGTGAACGTTGGAGGCCCCAACACTGCAACCAACCTGTCGTAGGTTGTAAATTTATATCCCTTTAGGGAAGTTCCACCCGATGTCATATCGGGAGAACAAACTTCGTAATCTTTAATTATCATAATTTCTCCTATCTTAAATAATCGGGGCCGTATTTTCTCATACCACTAATTTGGTATCCATCGAAAAGGTTTCCCCTTGGTGCATTCAACGCTGGTGTATTCCAACCAGCAGACATTAATACGTCACCACATTTGAATGTGATTCCACTTGATTTAGTCCACTCTGATTTGTTAATGAATCCCCAAACTGAACGTTGGTTTCCACTGTTCATAATGACTTTGATATATTTCCTAGACACTTTGTATTCATAAGAATACTCTGTTAGTGTTGGATATTGATTTAAGTGTTCCTTTAACAGGTCTGCAACAAGTTTGTCACATAGTTGTGTTAACTCTTGTTCGGTATTAACCTCGTTTACTAATTCTGAAAGTTTCATATTATCTCCTTGTTTTTTCATTATATACATAGTATACCAAAAAGTGACACCCATTGTCAAGTTTTTTACTTATCTTTTTTCTCCCATGGGAAGGGTTTGTTGATGTGTAATCCTACAAATACCATACTAAACATAATGATACATAGTAAGGTTCCACCTAAAAATCCAATTTCCATATTATCTCCTAAAATTCGATAGGAATAGAAGGGTGGTCTATACCATACTCATCTAAGTAAGTGTAAACTGCTTCTGTTTCCATATCATTTAAATCTGAGAAGGATTTGAAACTAGTCCATGTAGTTCCAATAGTGACCAGTTTATTTCCAGCAGTCACAGCTGCATTCCATAACTCATCATTCTTAGGGAATAGTTCATTCTTCTCTGCAAGTGTTATGAGATTTCTACCCATACGCACAATCTTGTCTTCGTGTCTAGTATAGATTGACATATTAACACCCACTCGTCATGTGTGCATATGCATCGGGACAATTCATTTCACCACACATACACATATTACCTTCTTCGATTGGTTCGGGTGCAAAGTCCATGGGGTTAGTTGTTCCATACGTTGCAAGGTTAATTACATCTTCTGCAGTGTATTTACCCATTGTTTGTTTTGCAATTAGTTTTGCATGTTCTATATTCATAGTGTTTCTCCTTGATTTTCTATACTACTAGTATACTAAAAAGAAGGGGTCATAGTCAACCCCTTTTTCTTTTATGGATTATTTTTAAAATTTTTCCAAATTAATTGAAAGAACTTCACTAAGTGTTTGATTAACTTGTTGCTGTTGTTGAACACCACACTTTGATAAACCCTTTGCAATACCACTAACTCTCTTTTGAGTTAGTTTTTGTCTTTCCTTCACAACCTTCTTTAGAGCCTTTTTCAGTTCTTTATGATTAAGAGAAATTTCCTTATTAGGTAATTCAGCGTCAAAATCTTCATGAGCATTTATTTGAGGATATGCAACTCCTAATTTAAAAACTTCTTCGATTTTCAAATTAGGATTATCTCTTGCAAAGTCCAAGAGTTTGTTAAAGAAATCTTTTGTTTCATTATATTCGTCAACAATTCTTGCACGTGATAACCATGGGTTTTCCACGTTCATTGCAGAATCGACAACATAGACATTTGCAGTAGTTCCTATTCCACCAAAATCATCATAGGTTTCAATGTATCTTTTGATTGCATCATAGAAACTATTATCTGCATAACCTTTGGTGAAGGTAGTTCCGAAAGATTTAGTATGATTACTATATTTCATACTAAGTCCATACTTTGACCAAGGGTTTTTGTATTCTTTATGCAAGGACTTAATTGTTCCAGCAGTTAAACTTCTAATTCTTGATTGAACTCCTAGACTTTCTAATATCAATTTGACTACCATTTTTTTAGTCGAAGTTGCACACTGACCCATTATTTCTTCAATAATTTGTTTCACTACTTCTTCTTCTTTTGATTTTGGTATGTCATATTCACCTTTCTCTTTTCCTGTCATAACGTAGTTGACTACATCAACTGGTTTACCAAGTATTGCTTTAGGTGCATCTATATTAGATTTCAGTCCTATGATACCACATGCTCTGTAGTCTGCATCAACTACTTTAAATGCCATGTAAGATAAATCAATGTCTTGATAATACTTACTTCTATGTGTTGCAGATATAGGTTCAAATTTAGATTTCTCTACATCTAAATTACCATCTTTATCTAACACTTTATGAGTGACTTTTAGATAACCGATTGGTTTAGTAAAGTCAAAACCATTTTCAAATAGTTTTGGTAATTTATTTTCAAGGTAGTCATTGAACAAAGGCAACCCAGCTCTATACTTTTGAATAATTTCTCCAGTTTGTGGGTGAATATCAAAAAAGATATTTTTTGTTGGGACGTTTAAGATACCAAAGTCTTCGTTCAATTTTGCAGATGGATATCTCTCATATGAGAACATATCTGCATCTATACATGCTTGAATTTTTTCTTTGGGGGTTTTGTCAGATAGAAAGAGCTCTGACGGCGGCTCTGTATTTTTTGTTGGCATAATGCCTCCTGTTTTATAATTCGAAGATTCCTTTGCAATTGAAAGGGAAAATCAAATTGATTAATTTGATTAGATTTTTTTTCTAACCTATAGTATACATTGTATACTAACCTCTAAGATATGTCTAGAGGGTTTTTTGTATTTCATCTAACTCTGCAATCTTCTTGTTGATAATCTCAATCCTATTAGGCCAGTAGATGTATTCCTTATCTGAATCCTTTGCAAGATTCTCAAGGAGTGGTCTAATAAAGTTATCTAAGTTTTTGATAACTTCAGTTGCAGTTGTGGTCTTTTCTATTATCTTAGTGTCAACTGACGCAAGTTCGTCAGCGTCCATTGCAGTAAAACCGAAGTCGTTGTATTCTATACTCATAGTATTATTTAGTAAACCTATCCATGTCTCTGAGTGTTTCTTTGTCACTCTGAACACTTTGGTAGTTTGCATGTGCTTGTAGTGTCACGTCTGCAATCTCATAGTCGGGATAGGACGTAATCAGTTTGTAGATAAGTCCAGCAACGTCTTGGTGTTTGACACTAGGTAGATTCTCATCGTTGAGAAGACCTAAATTGATTGTGGTCATTTTATATCTCTTCTTAGAATTGTATTGTAGATTGTTTGCAAGGTGATTGAGTTGTGCTTTCTCACTTGCATACATATAACCTTTTGATATGTTTGGTTGACTTGCACGACTGGAGATATTGATAATGTATTTTGTCTTCTCACCTTCCCACGCTTCATGTGCAATGGATAGAATCTTTGCTTGGTCTTCATGTGCAAGATTGATTAGAACATCAGCAGGTTGATAACCACCGAATACCCAACAGTTCCTTCCATTCATTGTAATGTCTTCACATCTGATTGGGTCTACTCTAAAGGTGTTCCCTATATGTGGTGTTGCTTCTAGTGTGTCTTTAATTATCTTTGCAAGACCACTACTTCCTGTTATTGCTATTCTCATTATTCAATCCAATCTATATTAATATTCACTCTGATATTTTCGTCTGTCTGTCCGACACTACGATGTTTAATATCTCCATTGAAGACAACTAAAGAATTTTCAATTGATTCTAATTTAGTTCCGTCTTCTAATTCTGTATAACCATTGCAAGTGTTTATACCTAAAATCCCAACTGTATGTTGTTCATTCATATCCACATGATATCTACACATAGGATAATTTTCTTGACCTCTAAGTGTCTGTCTTGGGTGACAGTTTATTTTCATACGAATTAATTTAGTCATAGGTATCCGACTTACTATTGGAACACCTATCTCTTGAAACATTCCAGTGTCATCAACTTCTTCATCATTCACTATGACTGTTGCAAAAAGAAACCCCTCTGTATCTTGGGGGTCTGTCATTGCATGTCTATAAAACCATGGGAAGCTTCCACCCATTAAGTCTTTCTGTAAATTTTCGAATATCTCTCTTGGTAGAAAGTTATCTATTCTTTGGTGATTCATAATAATCTTTTATAATATCAAATGACGGCTTACCAAATAAACTTCCGTCTACACTACACTTATTACACGGGGACATACTTCTGTCTCCCTTCATAAGTTTCTTTCTAATCTTTGTCATAGGTTTAGAAAACCATACGTCATGTAATGACATAGTCAATAGATTCCCTACGACATGTTCTCTTCCCCAATCATTACTACAGAACAATACGTCTCCGTTCCAATCAACAAACATTTTATAGAATGGGTAGTGACATGGTTTACCTTTTAGATTCTCTACAGTGTCGTCTTCAACACCAACCCAATCAACGACACCACTACGATTGTTAAGTATCAGTCCGTGTTTCTCAAAGTCACCCCAATGCATTCTGTATCTGTATCGGTCTTCATGCACTCTTGCTTCAGCCATCATAGTGTCGAAGTGTTCCATTTGTTCTATCCCGTCATACAGATTAATGTAGAGTAAATCTAATCCACTCTTATACAATCCGTTAATGTAATCTATGTCTAACTTATCTCCGTTAGTATTACACTCCAGTGTTGCATAAGGTAAGTTATATCTAAACACCTTTACGATTTCTATGAAGTCGGGGTTAAGTAAGTTCTCACCAAACCCACTAAAGGATATCTTACCTCTGAATCCATTCTCTGCAAGTTCTTCTGCAATCGTTGATGCACCTTTAATGGTTAAGTGTAGGTTTCTGTTAGGGAAAACTTTAGGGTCGTGTCGTGGACAAAACACACAAGTTCTATTACAAAGTTCTGTAGTGTTAATCTCTACAGTGAGAATAGAATCTAAAGGTGACTTACCTTGGACTGAGTTCCAATGGAGTGCTTCCTGTTTTTTCCTATGTTCAAGAAAATCGAATTGGTCAACTGCTGTAATTGGGATATTTCTAGATTCCATGGTTTAACAGAGACTACACTTGATGTGTCTTTCTGTTCCTGTTTGTTTTTCACTTTGATATTCATAACGAATTTTATCTCCTATATTAAAAAAGTTAGAGGGATATGCAATGAACACTGAACATGTTAACTCGTCTAGTTGTTCACTCATAGGATTTCCTCCAATCTTATAATAGTATGTAGGTAGATAGTTAGGGGGTGTTTTGGTATCTAAGTGTAGACATGATATAAGAAGAGAGTTATCTTCTTCATACACAATTACTTCTTCCTTATAAAGAAGACCACTCTTCATGGCGTATGCATAAGGGATTTCTAAACGAATTCCCTCATGGTTTAATTGTGATTGATATCTAGGACTTACTGGGTGAATAGGTTTTACTTCTGAATCTTTAGAAGTATCCACCATCTCGTCTATCATCATCGTCTTCTCCTTTCACTGTTTCAGTTGCACTGACAAATTCATCAGTTTCTTGTAAAGACTCGATTAGACTTTCTGTTTGAGTTGCAATACTTTCAATCATTGCATCTTTAGTATCAGTTGTTGACACTTCAAAGTTTAGACCTTCTGCAACTTCTTTAATCTTAGATTTAGTCATTCCCTTTAGTTCGTCTGCACTAGGGATAACTAACTCTTCAAACTCTTCTTCAACTTCTTGTTCTTTTGCAGCGTCAATTTTTGCTTGAACTGACTTAATCATTTCTTCTTCAGAAGAGTAAGTGTTAATTTTCTGTTCTTTTGAAATAGGTGCTTCTATACTATCACCAGTTTTCAATGTCTTCTTACCAACGTTAGTATTTGTAATAGGGACTGCACCAGTTGTTGCTGGTTTAGCATAAGTAGGTTCTGTTGTAGTGTCTTCTTCTGCAACCTTTATATCAGGCATTGTGTCTTCACCACTTGACCATGCACCACTGTAAATTTCTTTACCTTCTTGTTCTGCAGTGTCTTCAAATGATTGATTGAATTGTTCTTCGTCAATGTCGTCTATCTCTGCTTCTTGTTTAACTGTTTCTACTTCTTCTAAGAATGCTTCAATACCTTTTGCATCTTCGGGAACTGGTAATTCGATTGTAATAGATTCTTCTATTGGTAAATCAAATCCGTCTTCTTCTGTTTCATCACTTCCGAATAACATTTCTTCTTGGGGAACTTCTGTTTCTGTTTGTTCTTCCCAAGTGTTAACTGAGTCTTTTGCTTCTGCTACGTAATTATTAAAACCTTCGTCTTCTGATATAGGTGCAACTGAAACGTTAGTCACTGGTGGTTGAGTGTTTGACTCACCTTCGGGATTAAGAAGTCTTGCCATTTCAAATGCTTTAGAAGTCTTCTTAGGTGCTTCAGTCCTAGTTCCCTTTTGAATTGTTTGAGGTGGAATTGTGACTCCATGGTCTGCAGCGAGTGTTGCAGCTTCTTCTTTAGTAAGTTCTACAAATCCGTCTGCATTTAAGTCACCTGCTTTAACACCAATTACTCCGTCACCATTTAAGTCAACATTAACTCCATGTGACGCAAGGATTGCTTCTAGTTGTGCAACTTTAATCTCTTCTGCTTTTCTTAGTTTACGTTGGTCTCTAATTTTGTCAACTAATTCTGCTTTCTCTTTTTCGATTGCTTCTGCTTTTGCAATTCTATCTGATTCAAGCAATGAATTCAATTGTCTTTGTGCAGTCTCAACTGCAAGATTGTAATCGGTTAGACCTTTGTTGATTTCGTTTCTTACTCCAATCACTGCATCAAGTTCGTCTATCTTAATTTGACCACTCTTCAAATGTAATTGTAGTAGTGTAGATATTGCTTGTGCAGAACTAGGTGCAATTGCAATCTTGTAATTTGCAATACGTTGCTGAACTCGTTCCAGTTCAGTTGGTTCTGTAGGTGCTTGCTGTGAGGCAAACGTTGGGTTCACATTGTTGTCCATTAATTATACTCCATGGAGTCCTACTCGACTAGAAGTTTACACATAGAAGTTAACATTAAACTTCCTTTTATTTTATGTATAGTCTCTGAGGACATTAATATTTATTTATTTTATAACTTCGGGGAAGGCTTTTTGTGCAACATTTTTAGTAATGTTCTTAAATGGCCATACTCCGTCTTTTACCAATTCCATTAACTCTGCTTCTTTAGAAGGTATTCCTTCTAACAGTTGAATCCACATTGTCTCTCTACGATTTTGTGAAACCTCTTCTGTGCAAAAGTATTTGAATAGTCTTGTTTCAAATCTTAGACTTGTTGGTGCAAGGTCTGTAGCTGGTGCATCATCTTGATTGTAAGGTGTCTTACCTTCGGGTAGTGTTGACACAATGTTGTCGTCAAATACCCATTGTAATATATATCTCACTGCACCATTTCTTTCTCCGAAAACTCTGAGACCTTGTGCAGCTAAATCTTCAGATTCTTTTGCAACTAATTCTGCTTGACATAATATTTCATACACGTCTGCATCTTTAGGTAATTCAGTTCTCTTTGTAATGAGTTCTAGTTTTGGTTTATTGGGAGCACCTTTTGGTCTACCCCTTCCTTTTTTTGTTGTTTCCGTCATAACGAAAAATCTCCTATGTTATCTAACAACTCATTTAATCTATGAGTTCTTAGGTAGTCAAAAACTTTACCTCTTATAGGTGCAGTCTTTTCAAATTCACTTAAAATGCTATCTTCCACATTTGGTGGAATGAAATCAAAATCAATAAGTGTTTGATTTCTTAAATAGTTCCTATAGTATTTATCGTCATTTTCAATCGATATTCTGAGATACTTATCTTTGATTGGTTTACGTAATGGTGTCTGTCTGATTCCCTCTACCATACAATCATCACTTGAGAGTATGTTAGGGATTCCGTCTGACTTATCACCCGTTAATATATGTTCTTTTAAAAAGAGTTGTGGGTTAACACAATCGATAAACTTGTTTAGATTAGGACTCCACTGTCTCACATCATCATATGCATGTAATTGTTGGAAGTCTTTATCACCACTCACAATGAGAACTGGTTCCTTTGCATGTTTAACTAACACTGCAATGATATCGTCTGCTTCACACTTCTCAACATACATGTATCTGTATGGAAAGTTATCTCTAAGTTCGTCTTTGATTACTTGTAGTGTGTCAAAGATTGTTCCCCAATCCTTATCATCTGCATCACGAGCTTTCTTTCTGTTTGCTTTATACTGAGGATAGTATTCTCTCCTCCATGGATTACCTGCGTCTGTGCAAAGAACTATTTCTCCATAGTCTCTTGCATATTTCTTTTGATAATTCCGAATGGAATTAATTATCATAGGTCTAAGTTTGTCTTCACTTAGTTGTCCGTCATTCAACTTGAGTTGAACCATCAAACCAGCAATTATGGTTTGAGTAAAATCTATAAGTATCATTTAATCACTTTTATCAATAATGTATTTTTGGTCAATAAATCGTTTCCGTCTTTTAGTTTAGAACGAGGTATCTCGTCTATAAAATTCTTTGCAATAATATTACCACCTTTATATATTCTATCAAGCAACTTCATATCTGTCAAGGTCTTTTCTTGACATGAATTGTAATCAACTATTCTTGACCCTTTAACTGATAGACCACCATAGGTTTCAAACTTGGTGAACTTCTTACTTGCAATATTATAAGTGAACAAATATGTTGCACGAATAATTTCTTCGGGGTCAATCGAGTGATACTTTCCATGTTGTTTTAGAAACGGAAGTTTACTGACTAACTGTTTTGGTGATTTAGGTTTACGTGGTTTCTTAATAGGTTTGTATTCAGAGACATATTTGTCTATGTCTTTTTCAAACAACTCTAATTGTTTAATGATTTTTACTTTCTGTTTAGGTGTTAAAAAGTTATAAGCTTCTTCTAACTGTTCACATGATTCTTCGTTTTTAATCTCATACACGATATCCTGTGTGAACCCTTTCATAAACTTGACTACCTTTCCACTGTATTCAAGTTTTGTTAAATAGTTATACATTGAAAAAGAAGTTTTCTTCTTATCCATAAGTTTATCTATTTGTGATTCTACTTCGTCCAAGGCACGTTCTGCCTTTATCTGCATTCGTTCTTGGATAGTTGGTTTTGTTTCAATACTCATAAAATAATTATAACAAAAAGTTTAAGTCATTGTCAAGTTAGTTTTCTTCTGCAGTATCGTGTTTGTTGGTCAATAGGAATTTCCTAGACGGGTTAATCATTAAGTTTGCACGATTCATAAAATCTCTATTTGCAAGAAAAGGGATTTTACCTCTTTGGTCTAAACTGACTTCTTGTTCATATATAGTATTTAAGAAGTTTAACTCACACTTAACCACTGGTCGAGTTTCAGCAGGTTTGAGTAATGTAATTTTTCTGACCAAAGGTTTTTTAAATTTCTTACCATTACGTGTGAAGTGAACAACCTTACCTTTAATCTCATAAGAGTCTGCGTGAAGGGCACAAGCAGCTGCACTGTTCCCAGTGTCTAGCTTTGCAGTCATCGTCTCACCATCGACCTCTATGGTCTCGAGAACACCACATTCAGTTGCACTCTTCTTCCATATGTTTCTGTCCATGTAGTCTTCTATAATTGTTTCACAAACTTCTTTACCAATCGCATCAGAGATTCCTTGTGAACCTGGCGACTGATTGACTTCTAACATATAAGGTGAATCTTTTTCTCTGTCTTTCGCAGGAATAAAGTCAACACCAACCCATTGTCCGTTTACTGCTTTTGCAGCGATAAGACAAGTTTCTTTTTCTAGTTCTGTTAATTCAATCTCTTCTGCTTCTGCACCTTGTGAAATGTTAGAACGGAAATCATCAATAATTTTATTCCTTCTCATTGAACCTATGATTCGTTTGTTATTAATCATAACACGAACATCATATTCCATTTCAATATACTCTTGAATTAGGATATCACAATTAGGGTCAATCTTATACACTAGACTCACTGTAGACTGCAGAGAACGTTCCGTTTCAACAAGTAATACACCAACCCCCTTTGCACCTTGAAGTGTCTTTAGAACCATTGGGAATTTGTTTCCTAGTCTTTTTGCAGCTAAGTCTACAGTCTCAGAATCCTCGTTTGGAATCAAAACTGTTTTCGGTTGGTTCATTCCGATTTCTTGTAGTCGTAAATAAGTTCTAAACTTATCTGCACACACTTCGATACACTCCCTTGAATTAACTACAGGGAATCCGTATCTTTCTATCTGACTGATTAAATCTAAGTAGGAATCTTTTGCTGTGACAGCACCACGAACCATAACAATGGTATCTGCATCTAACTCAAATCCTTTTTCGTCATCTTGGTTATGAATGGTAATGACTCCGTTATCGGCACGTTCAATGTATGCACCATTCACTTTAACACTATACACTTCACAACCATTCTCTTTTGCAATGTTGTAAAGTTTACTGGAAGTCGAACTGGGTTTTTTTACTACAGGTTTATCTGCATTCTTCTTTGCCCTCTTGACCATGCGACGTTCTGCAATGATTACAAGTCGATATGGTTTATCATTACTTTTTTCCTCAGTAATGAGTTCGTTGAAAGATAACAAGTTTTTATTCCTCATGTTTAATTAATTGAACAAATTTTTCTGCGTCTATAACCACTAATGGTTTATGACGATTCCTTTTTATAACTACAAGGGGTTCATACCCTTTGCAATTTTCAGAAGCTTGTTCGTATGCTTTCCATACGTTGACGGCTTCTTGATTCTTACATTCTATACTAAATGGAAAAACGTCTCGACTCTGTCTACCGAGTATAATGTCTTCCCCTTGTGAACCCATAGGTCTTGATTCTAAATCCTCTGAATCGAGTCCTAGTGTCTCTACAAGGACATTTGCAAACCACTGTTGTAGTTTTCTTCCTTTAGCTTTTGCTGATGATGTTTTCATTGAATTGCACACTCACTCCACAACCACATGCTGATTGTTCATTTGGATTTATGAATTTAAAAAATTCATTTAATCCTTCTTTAATATAATCTAATGTCATTCCTTTTAAAAAGGGTTGACTGTTTTTATCTATAAGAAAAGAGAACTTACCATAGTCTATGACTTCGTCTCCCTCTTGATAATTGTCTTCTGCAAAAACATATTCGAAACCAGCACAACCACCACCAGTGACACCAAGTCTTACTGACTCAACTTTTCTCTCTAGTAGTTTTTGGATTGCAATGTCTGAAACCTCTATCATAGAGTTATTTATGTTAATTGTCTTTCTTCTTAGGATAGTTCGTTCTTTTATCTGCAATTAATTCGTAAGGGATATGAATGTCTTGGTCTTCGGGAATATATAAATGATTAATCTCTGAACGATTACATGTAGAGATTGCGTCATAGATATTCTCAACCAATGATTCACCACCTAAGTTGAATGAAGTATTAAATATAATCGGTGTCCCTGTTAATTCACCAAACCCTTTAATTAAATTATAATAATTAGGATTCTGTTCTTCGGTCACTGTCTGTATACGACATGTTCCGTCTGCATGAACCAGTGAAGGAATCTCGTCATATGCTTTTTGTTTTGCTTGAATCGCAAAAGACATGTTCGGTGATTCTTTAAGTTGCAACATTTCGAAATACTCATGAGCTCTTTCTGCAAGGATTGAACCTGCGAAGGGACGATAGTCTTCACGTTTCTTAACTTCGTTAACAATTTGTTTTGCGTGTGGGTGACGTGGGTCAAAGAGAATACTACGATTACCTAATGCACGAGGCCCCCACTCAGAAGAGTTCTGAAACATTCCAACGATTTGTTTGTTCTCGATTATCTCTTCTAGAACGTCTTTTAAATTTCTATGTATCCGTGTTAGTAGCATTATTCTCTTCTCCAGTTTTCATTAAATATTCTAAGTGTATACAAGCACCAAAAGCAGTTCCTCCGTCATGCGGAATAGGGTCTACGTAAAATTGGTGTTCGGGGAAACGACTTAAATATTTGTAGTTGTTCGTGCAGTTGAGTGCGTATCCACCACTCAATACTATATTCTTACAGTCGACATTCATGTCGATTGCTTTTTGAATTGTTTTACAAGTCTCTTCAAATGCATTGAGTTCTAACTCTTGTGATATGGAGAATTTATTAAAACGTTTATAATCTGAATCAACAATACCATAACTTGCCATACCCATGACCTTACCTGCGGCACGTCCTTGGTGGTCACAACCCAGTGCATGACTCATATTACTGAAGTCCATACCATTGGACGCACGTGACGTATACTCATAGATAACTCCGTCTTCAATCTCTGTAAGGTTCTCACCCATGTAGTCCAGTGTTCCTTCCTGTTGATTTGGAAAGTTTGAACCTTTTAAATCACCTAAGAATCTGTGGTTCGAACTAAGAACCCATTGACGTTTTGCTGGTTGGTTGGGTGACATTCTATAGATAGACTCAATCTCTTGATACCCCGCCATAGTGTCATAGTTCAACCTAGCACCACCTCCGTCCATGACGATTGCGATTGCGTCTTCTTGTTGTTCTATATACGGACTTAAGTGATAACCACAATATGCGTGATACATGTGGTGTTCAAACCAAAAATAATAATCCTCTAAATCACCTTCGAACTGTGCTGCGAACCCGTCATGAATATATTCCTCTATGTGTTCACCACCATAACCGATTCCGTCAACGACACCAAACTCACCAAACTTCTCACAAAAGTCTTCTAACCTTTGATTGGTCATAGGTTCACTACGAACATAGTCTGCAACTTCAATAGACAACATTCTGTCTTCCATTAATTTCTGATTGTTTATTTTAAGTTCGACATTACGTCTGTCAAAACTTGCCATGACCAGTTTATCGGGTGTCTCTACACCACCTTTGTGAATACACTGGAGTTGGTCGGGGTAGGTTGTCTCAAAACCCTCGTCACCTTGTTGCACTGCGGTTGGTGTCCAGTATTTTTCACGTCTGAAACGTTCTTCTTCGTGCATGAATTCTAAAATACCAGTCTCAGTATCGTATTGACACAAGGAAGTGTCGTGGCTTGAATTAATTCCAATGATTTTCATAATATATTCCGTTGTTTAAGATTCTGTTTTCTTTTTTTGTGCAATTTTCTCTTTGATTGCAGCGTTAACCTCTTGTAGGTCAATAATTTCGTGGGTGAGTTCTTCGAATAAACGTCTTTTCCCTTCTTTAAATCCTGAGCGGTAAGAAAAAAAGACACATGCACCAATAAAGACCAAGTGTATGAGTAATAAATCCGTTTCCATTATACTATATAGTCCTCGGGTTTATCTTCTTTCTTAATTTGGTTCCTTTGTTTGAGTTTACCCAGTGTCCATTCGGTGCAATCGTGTTTCTTCCACTGGTAATGAAGTGAAAAAAATAATAATCCCCAAAAAAGAAATGAAAATATATATTTAAAAGTTGTCCAAGGTAATAATATTAATTCGTTCATACGATTGTTCCAAATAAAGTTCTTAATAACAGTGCAACACCGACCCCGTTTAATAGTATGAGTGCTCTATCTTTCCATAGGACACCTACTATACACCAACCCGTGACACCAATCAACGAGAAACAGAGGTCTATAAATTGTAAACCCTCAATACCTCGCATACTCATAGAGATTAATATAAAGAAACTTGCAACCCATTTCACATACCAATCTAATGTATATTTAGGGGTTGCAGATTTAAATATTCTATTACTATTCTCTAATTCTTTTTTATCAAACACTTCTTTAACCATTATAACCTTTCCTTAATTTATTTGTATTACCGATAATCCAATAACACTCCGTATTATCTTTTTTCCAATCCACCATATCGAACGCCTTAGACTCGTATATCATATCCAATTCGATAGACCCCACATTACGAGGGTGGAGTTTTGCATAAGGATAAGCACCTTTACGAAACTCATAGTCGTATTCAAATTGCATACCCTCACAAATCCCTGTCACTGTCCCTACTCGGTCATAACCAAAGGGTTGGAGTCCTACTATCTCATAGTCTCCACCATACTTCCTACGACCTTCTAAGACACCTGCTAAGGTGACACCCGACCCGACTGGAACATACAAGACACGGATATTCGGGGGTATGTTCTGCACCTGTTCAGAGATACGTTCAACAATACTCTCTCGGTGGGTCTGAGCTGCATACCCAAAGAGTATAGGAAAGAAAGGTCGTGTCTGTTGTAATTTATTCAGGTTCGAATATAACACATTATTAAACCCTTGTGACTCTGATAAGACTACGAGTTCTGCACCCAACTCATGACACCACTGCATGGGTATCTGTTTCAAAGACTTCTCAACAGTGGTATTCCCAAACCCTATAATACAGTTCAAGTCAAACTCCTTCGCTACCCTTGCAACAATAGGACTTTGTGGTGAATGAATACTCGCTGCGGTCGCAATGGTAGACCCACATGACTCCCGAATATAATCTAAGTTCCGTTCAACAAGGTCTCTACACTGTCTGATTTTACCACCCGATATAAAGTCTTCACCATAGGGTGCATATAAGTCCTCACGTTTAAAGTGTATATTATCTTCACAATGTATAGGGGTATATTCTATCTTATTCATCAAAGTATCTAGTAGGTGGGTGTATAGTTATTCCCATACGTCTTAATAGGTTTATCTGTTCTTGGAGTTTCTCAATAGAGTCTTGTTGTTTGCTCACCAGTTCAGTGAGTTCTTTAATTAAATTGATTGCAACCTCTATTCTACTCATAGTGATATTATAACATAAGTCCATGAAAGTGCATAGACTAAAAACCATAAAAGTGTGATTAGAAATATTAGGTATAAAAGGCTGAGGGTCTTAAAAATACCCCGAAAAAATTTTATCATGGTTTTAATAATATCTCCGTTAACTATTTGAGGGGGGGTTGACTCCACAACTATTTGACCTAGGAGTCCCACAGCACTGTTCTCTGAGGTTTTCCGTGGTGACCCTATCCGATATACCTCTGAACCCCTCTGAACGTCTTAGAACGTCTCTAAGGCCCTCGGAGGAATTCAGACAAGACTCTCCCATTATAGTATATCATTTTCTGATACCTATTGTCAAGCCCTGTAATAGGTTAGTGGTCTCTCTCATGCCACTCTGACCTTCTCGGTAGATAACCCTAGGGACTTCACTGTCTACATAATGAAAGTCCTTCCCTAGTCGAACTTATAAGAATCCCCGACTGTATAGTAGTTTGGTTCTTATACATTCATTATACACTATAAGAGGCTCTCTGTCTAGTGGAAAACATGTTCTTTACCACCGATTACCATATAGTCTATTTGAATCTGACCAATAATAGTAATACCTGTTCGTTTCTTTACTGACTGACACATACGTTCCCAGTTATCCACAACCTTATCCACTGCATACGACATTTCTTGTTCTGTCAAGTCAATCTGTATGGGTGTATTGGTGGCTAGGTGGATTCCTTTGATTCCATTATACATATGCAACCTCTACGTTTCCATGTCCATATACTGACACTGCACTATGAAAGGCTTTACGAGCTTCTCTCTCATTATCATAGATATACACAATACTACCAATCATTAACTTATAGTAATTCATTAGTTGATTACCTCCGTTATTATGTTATTAATCTCTACCTGTGTATACTCGTCATGTTCCCACTCAAGGACATGTTTCTCATACCTGTTAACATAGTATCTACATGCAGCTACCTTAGTATCATTCTGCAGTCTATATTCAGGTTCTATAGGGGGGTAGGTTGCATTGTTAATCGCCATTATGATATAACCTTTATTACTATAGGGAGTATGAACACTGCAATCCCTTGAAGGAAGTCCGTGTCTAATAGTCCGTGTTTCTTTAATGTCTTCATAATGTCTCCTTTGTGTTTCTCCATTATAGACATAGTATAACAAAAAGTGAGACCTATTGTCAAGTCTCAGAGACGTGCAGAGTGTTTCTCTGAGGTGCTCTGAAACCCTTGCTGTGCTTGGGTTTGCGGGGAGGGGGTTATATGGGTGTGTGCTGAGAGGGGTGCTCTGAAACCCTTACAGCAAAGGGGTTCGCAGGCTCTTTGACTCCCAACTAAATATGTGGTTAAGGTCTCCGAACAACACCGACTAAACCCCGTTTATTACCGATTCTCACCATACACAAAATCACCATTATTATTACACACTTTGACACACTTCTACACACATTATATTCAGAACGCCCACTAATCCCTTCTGATTATATTCGGAACCCTTCGAAAGTCCCTATTTTACAGTGTTTTGTGTATTGTAGAAGTGTCTTCGAATGATATAGACACGTGTATATGCAATAATCGTCATCCACGCAGTAATAGTCGTCCCTATCTGCACACTCGAAGTCATACCGAGTTTGTCTATGCATATGAACAACCCTAATAGATTCAATGGATAGTTTATGAGAAGTCCTGTAAAGACAGTGGTTGCAGTTTCTTTGTGTATTCTACGTGATTTACTTGACATAATGGGTATACATGTCCGTGTCTATGTTTTCGGGTTCGTTATTCATATACACGTCAAATGCACATGAGTATCTATTCTCGTTTAGGTGGTTTGGGGGAACTGCATGAGGTTGATAGCTTGAAATGATACTGAGTGTTCCTTGTTCGTTGATTATATCCCCGTAGGTCTCGTAATGTGTATACCATGGGTTGGGTTGGTTGTTATTGGAGAGGAATATGTTGCCACTGATAAAGTCATGGGTGTCGGTGTCCATATCGAAACCATGGAAGTGTATAGGAATTTCCTCTCGTGTGTGTAAACAGTTGCACCATGACTTGACCCAAATCTCGTCTGTGTCTTCGGGAAAGAAGTCGTATATGCAATCTCTGACGTATTCACCTAATGGGATATTCAATGACTCTTCGACTTGTTCAAAGAAGTTGTATTGCCCATGGCGACTGGTTGTTCCCGAATAGTAAGGATTTACTTGTTCGGGAAGTTCCAGTATGTCTTTCTCTATATGGTAAATATACTCCTTTATATGGTCGGAGTCTTGTGGTGTGAGAAAGTTGGGTATATTATATAAGAGTCTTTGGTTGTGACCTTTACTTATATCACCCATAGGTCTAACCACTCGTCCTCGTGTGGTGTGTCTCCCTCAACTAGGAGAAAGGATACATGTTTACTGAGGGTTCTGTATTCATGACCGAAATCAAAGAGTCGTCCTTCTTCTTCACCACCCATTCCACGCCATTCAGTCCATGAAGGTCTGACTTCTGTTTCAAATAGGTCGTTCAATATGAGATTCCTTGGGTGGTCATGTGTAGTATATGCACTCAATACACCTTTAGGTAATGGTAATGGCATGATTCTTGTATTGTCAATAAATGTCTCTAACCAACGTTGGAATCCGTCCTCGCCAGGATATTCTGTTTGGATACCGACTGGGTCTTTAAGGAATTCTTCTTTGAGGAACTTCCAACCACCTTGCACAAAACAGGTAAGTGCTGGTGAATATACAGAAGTCTTAGTTTGTGACCACCAGTCTTCACCTTGGGTTATAAAGAGTGTCTTGTTGTCTTTGACACTTTGTTCTTCTTCTGCAGTAAACGTAAAGTGTGTTTCATGGGTTGTCCCTTGGTCGGGAATACCTTTTGCAAGTTCTGACATCGCAAAGTCACACATATGGACACGTGGGTCAACAAGACAAGTCTTCGTCCCTTCACCAAATAAACTCTCATTGTCGAAGATATCTAGTTTTCTGTATGCACTGTCGGTTATCTTATCGGATTCTTTTGCAAAGAAGGGTATAATTCTTACGTCTTCTCTGTCGGGAATTCCTGTTGGGTCGTCTGTATATACGTTGAGTCTATACAAAGGTATTCCGTCTTCATTGGGTTCAATGATTCTTTGACGGCTAACACCTGTTAAGAATGTTTTAAATTGTTCACTTGTTAATTCGTTGTCTTTTGTTTTAACAACTACCATTTCCATAGGCATAATATAATCTCCTAATATATTATAATGTTTAATTTCTTCGCATTCGTGCAATGTCGATTGCATGTTGTTTATCCTCTTCGAAGATAGGCACCATATTCGACTTATGCATGGTTGCGATTCCTAAGAGTTTACGTTCACCTGTATATTGCATAGGTTCTCTTTTAGGTGTGATATCACCTGTTGAAGTTCCTATGTATGAAGGTATACGTTCCTCTTCTTTGATTGATTGAATCACTAGGTCATATTGAATTTGTTGTTCTGCAATCAATCGTTTATATTTAGTGTTTTTAAAGGCTTTCGTCTTACGTTTTTTCCCATGTGGTGAATAACGAATAGAACTACTTAAATTTAAAAAACCCATGTATTTATTATACTACCAATACATGGGTTTTGTCAAGTGATTTATTGAATAATGTTCACAACTTTATCAAGTCGTCCACTCTTCATCATCACATTAAAGTTGTCTGATAAGCTCTTTAGAAACTTGGCAGACAATGATGCGTAATGTTGCATTGTTATCTCCTGTTGTTGTTGAAACGTTCCATCAACTGCACTTCGGTATTTTACCTACTTAGTCTTTGTGACTTAATTGTTTCGTTTATGTGTCAATTGGGTGACACAATTGTATTTATACAAATACAAAATTGGCGGTCTGTAGGGGAATCGAACCCCTCTCTCCTCCGTGACAGGGAGGCATACTCACCGATATACTAACAGACCTAATTCTAAAATGGTGCTGGTAGTCGGGTTCGAACTGACGACCTACTGATTACAAATCAGTTGCTCTACCTACTGAGCTATACCAGCGAATAATAGTCGGAAGTCGTCTTTATATAACCACTTCACAAAATGTTTAGTCCCTTCGTCCAGTGTGAACTTGGGAATATTAAAAGGAACCTCACCTATCTCTGAGTTTACCTCTTCGTTTGACCATGTGTTTTTTGAGAAGTCAACGTCAAAACCTTTGGTCACTTCATATATAGTGTCTTTGACTTCGTCCAGTCGAATGATTCTAGTATATGGATTCTCGTCATTGGAATTCTCATAACACCATTTCCACTGGGGTTCAAATATCAGATTGGTGTAGTAAAAATGAAACCAATGTGAATCCAATCGTTCTAAGAGATTCTTATTCTCACCTCTTCTATCGAAATCTGATATCATGAGTGACGGAATGAATCTGACTTGTGATACAAATCTTTCATAAGGGTCACGGATAATAGTAAACACGTCTATATTATTGGTGTTTATGTATTCTTTTAATTTGGGATAGAGACAAAATGCTTGGTCTAGTGTAAGGTGTGCATGGTTCTCTATTGGAAAGTGTTCATGACGTGGGTCTGCATGACCACCAATAGACTTTCGGAGTTCACCATTATCCTCATCATACATCATTCGTATATTGATAATATCATAATCATCACTTGAATCTTGTATTTGTTGAATAATGTGAGACCCCGAAGTCTTTGGGATATGCATAAAAAACGCAAGAATCTCTCGGGTCTTTTTATTACGTATCCCAAACATGAACTATCTTAGAAATTATAAGATAAATGAAAAGATATTGAATCAGTTGTTTGATTCTCAAATGCTTCGTCTAACATAATCAATGCACCTAGTGTAAAGTCATTGATATCTTTGGACAATAACAATGCTGAAAAATCATTATCTTCATCATGATATCCATATCCGAGAGATACGTCAAGTGCATCTATGAACCACAAGTCATATGATATGTGTGCATAGTCATTTTCAGTATCCGTATCCAAGTAATATGCAACTTTTAGATTGTTATATCTAACCTTTACAAATCCCTCTTCTACTGTATCGTAATCACCTTTGTCATAACGATACTGAATGACACCTAATTGGACATCTAAATTGTCCATAACACCTAGATTATATCCTAGATATAGGTCTCTCTCTTGTGTAGCTTCGTCTCCGAAATCTACTTCACCAACCCATGCACCAACAAAGAATCCGTTAGAATCCAATTCGATACCTGCGTTTAATGATGATGCACCTGCTGATTGAGTTGCACCTCTCCACATATAGTCACTTGAATAACCTATGCTTCCATTTACATCTGCAAATGCAGACGTTGATAGGACTAATAGTCCTAATAGTATATTTTTCATAATATACCTCCTAACTGAATATTATACAGTAAATAACCCTATCTGACTAGAGGGTTTTATGAATTTGGCGGTGGGGATGGGATTTGAACCCATGAAGGACTTTCACCCTTGCTGGTTTTCAAGACCAGTGCATTCAACCACTCTGCCACCCCACCTATATGATAACTCGTCCTTTTCTCCAACCTTCGGGTATAGATTCACCCTTATTGATTCTTGTAGATTCCTGTTCATTGGTTATCCACATTTTACCATATTGTGAATTGCCTTTACCTTTCATGTGTTTTGCACTATTCAGACCAATCTTCTTCTTAGTCTCTTCAGTATGTGTCTTACCTAGGAATGTTCCTTGTGGATATAGTTTTTTCAACCTAAGATTTCCTTTAATACTGTCTTCTTTTGTGAATGTGCGTAGTATACCTTCCTCTCGTAATCTTAATGCAATATCTCTTCTTGTCTGACGATACTCTTCAGTCAACATATAAGACCTATCTAAAGTCTTATTAACTGCAGTCCAACCACCAACACCACCTTCTTTCATATTGAGACACTTCTCATCTGTCCACCACAAATCACCAATCAACTCAGCCTCTGCAATGTTTAATTCTTTTTCTGAATTGTAGTATTCTAGTATATCAAATATGAAAGGGTCTGTTCTCTCATTGAGTTTCTTTCCACTACCTGTATAACCATCGTCTAAATTATCAGTAGTGTGTTGGCCTAAGTAATAGTCACCATTATTAAATAAAACTCGATAGGTATAATAGTATTTCATATTAGTATTTAGTATAGTTCGAGTCTTAGGACTCGAATGTGGAGCTGGAGGGAATCGAACCCACGACCCCCTGCTTGCAAAGCAGGTGCTCTCCCAACTGAGCTACAGCCCCTTGAACAATTATTCTTTTGTTTTCTTTGTTCGTGATTTATAGACTTTCTTTTTAGACTCGTCTATGTCGGGTGTTGATTTGTCATCTGCAACATAACGACCTTTCTCGTCTCTTGCTCTGACCCATTCAAATCCTAACCAGTCTGTAAATTTATCCCAAAATGCCATTTGGTTCCTCCTTTTCAATGAAGATTACTTTATCCAAACCTAACTTATTTCGTCTATCAAATTCTACTCTGATTTTACGTTTAAGTTTTGGTTGGGTTCCCTCGTTGTTGAATTTGTCTATGAGTGTCTTTATAGATTGACACTTCATATACTCATGAACAACTGTGACTTTTTTTGTTCCCCTGTCGACTTGTTTACTAGTCTTACCGAATTTAATTGGCATTTCTTTTCTCCTCATGATATTTCAAACTACACTCTGGCCCACAGAATATATAAACTGGTGGTTTCCCTAGTGGAGTGTGATATTTTATTTCTTCTACTTTCACTTGTTTATCGCAAATACTACAATTACGTGTTTGATTCATCATCTTCAGTCAATTCCTCAAATGAACAAAACCAAATACATAATGCATATCTAGTTCCCTTTGTAATAGGTTCTACACTATGTAATATCTTAGTGTTATTATTGAATGCAACCATTGAACCCAAACGTTGTGCAATTGAGTGACCATTAATCTGAAACCTTCCACCTTCAAATGTGTCATTAAGTGTAAAGACAACTGTTGCAGTATCATTTGACTCTGCATCGTCCGTATGAGTTGCAAAGAATGTTCCTGTTGGATATTCCTGTATGGTCATGTAAGTAATCATTCCATAGTCTTCATTCTTAGGCATAAAACTGTCAACGATTTCTGTTATTGTATTGAATGCACGTGTATCTTGTGGAATGACTGATACACGCATATTATTCAAGTCATATTTCCATGGAATTTGATTGTTTAATAATTCTTTATTATGTGGAGTGACAACATTTCCGTCTCCGATATCTACCTTCGACAATGACAATTTCTCATGTTCTGATATGATTAGGTCACAATCGTCTTTACTTAATGCTTCTTCTGCTAGCATAATAAGTGTCGGTAATACGTCATGGTGTTTCATAGGTCGAAGAACCTTGACTCGGCCTTCTTCTAGTTTACTCTGATATGGGTTGGTTGTGAATGTTGCAATTTCAGGCATGTTGTATTGGGTGGAAGAAAGTCACTTGTGAGAATCTCCACTTATCCTCTTTGTATTTATTGTAGTCATTTATATATGCACCATGCAATCTGTTGCCAGGAAATACAACACAACGATTAAACTTCGCAGGTATTACTCTCTCCAATACAAAATCGTTTTCGACTGGATATAATAATGATTCTTGTTCGTTATTGGTAATCCATGTTCCTTCATATACTGCAGTTCCCCCGTCTTCTTCTTTGTCGAGATAAACTAACATGTTGAGTGTTGATAAGTGGTCGGGTGTATCGAAAGACGAATCTATGTGTGGGTAGTGTTGAAGTGTTTTATCAAATTGTGTCTTAGTCTGAAAACAATTTACCTCAAATCTGTCGTCCCACTGATAATCAAACTTCCACCAATATTGTCTGCAGACATCTAATAGTCTTTGTTGACCATTATGATATAATCTAGTTGGGTGTCCAAATTGTTCTACGATTCTACAGTCATTGTATTCAATACCATTTTTACTATTTCTTTCGGGATTGTATTTCCACAATGGATAATCTGCATTTATAAGATATTCGTATATCTCTTCGGGATTCTCATAATAGTTATCAATAGTAAGTGCAAAACCATCATAGGAAATATCCCAGTCTGCACTCTGTTTAAATCTTTCGTCTAATGCATATGCTTTACTCATTTTCATTCCTCAAGAAATCATACTTTAAATTTCTACCTGTTTTGTTATTTTCTAATTCTCTTTTATGTGTTAAATTAAAAGAGACTGATATCCTTTCATAGTTCGGGTCGTTAGATTGGGATTGTGGAACTGTATGATATAGGTATGAAGGCCACATTAACACTTCACCCTCTGTAGGTTGAACATGCACCTCCATCATATTCAAACCATGTCCTGTAATAGTCATATTATTGTATGGGTTTTCGTTCACGTTCCATTGTGTTTGAGTTCCCATTGGAAATGCACTTGCAGCTGGATTTGGATTAAAGAATTTGATAGGTTGTGAGTCTTTTTGAACCTTTACGTAATATGTTCCACTTATCAATGTTGTTGGGTGATTATGTGCTTCATGGTAGTTGTGACCAGTATATTGATTTGACCATGCAAAGAGGTGAATATCGTCTCTACACATATTACTGAAATCTGCATTACATTGTTCTATTTGTTGTGCAACATATGTGTCTTTGATTATGTCTGAAAAATCTTTGAACCAAGATTCCTGTTCTTGTTGTTCTCTTAAATCGTTATGGAAATAGGTAGTGTAATTTGTCTGAGTGTTATCGTTATCTCTGAGAGGTTCAATAGTCTTCCGAATGGATTGTGCAACCATGTCATGATTTAGAGGAATGATACCTCGATATAAAGGAATTGCAAAAAGTGGTGCAACACTTCCTCTTATCGGACTAAATGGGGTTGAACTAATTTCCTTTGTCATTCTTTTTCACACCAACACCTACTCCTTTCTCTCCATTAGGCATTGTCACATTTCTATAATAAATTACAACTTCTCCAAGTTGTTTGATATAACGTTTAAGTTCTTGCATGTCTTCCGCCATGACTTTGTAATCACCAATAGTGGTTGCAACAAATAGGATTTCTCCATTGTTCTGTTTTTTCATCTCGTCCATAAATTGGTCAAGATAAGTATATCCAACTGGCCACTCGGGATTCTCTCTTTCTTCCAGTTCACATACTTTTGGTCTTTTGAGTTGTTCTACACCTTCGTCATTGAACTTCTTAGGTTCAAATGATAAAGACTTAACACATGGATTGACTATCTTTGCTTCAGATACTACGAACCATTGTGGTGTTTCCAAATCCAAAGGTCTTGGAAGTGTAGGTTGCATAATATCAATTTCGATAGGTTTAGATACTACCTCAATCTGTTTTGTTCCAAATACGGAACAACCACTAATCAGTAGTGTTAGGCACGTCAAGATTAAATAATTCTTTTGTGTCATTTTCCATTCCCTCCATAACTTTTTTACTTGCATCGTTCATTCTGAGTTCAATCATTCCTGGCTTCTTAAGTGCAAGTAAATCTAGATTGTGTCTACTAAAGATTGCAAGATACTCTGCTTTTTCAGATTCTATCTCTGCATTCTTTCGACTCATGTTTTGTAATGCTTTACCCTGTTTCTCATATTGTTCTTTCATGATTGCCATGGTTTGTTTTTGTTCTTCTACTGCATATTCTAATTTTAGATTATTTGCAGTGAGTGTTTGGTTTTCTTGATATAACCAATAACCACCCAATCCAAGAACAAGAATAATTGCGATAAAAAACTGTTGCATAATTACCTATTTCCGTAAGGGTTTTTGTATTTCTTAGCTGCATAAGTATCTTTTGCATCTCTTACACACCAATATAATGGTATAAAGTTTAATACTGGCACTACAAACATTAACTGCCACCAACCACTACGACCTCTGTCATGTAATCTTCTTGCAGTGACGGATATGCTTTGAACAAAAGTTGATACTAAAAGCAATGCTACTAATATTCCACATTCGTTCATTTCACCGAATGGTTCCAGTATACTCCAAAATGTAAATCCTATTACATAGTTATCTACTAATCCTAGTAATACTGCAATTATACTTATGTATAATGAGAACCACCAAAATTCGGGTCTCTCTGACCTTCCGTTAAAATCTGTTGCTCTTGTGACCAACACTGTCTTCAAGTTATTCTTGAAATGTTCAATTATATTCATTTTCCGTCATACTCCTCAATGATATAGTTCAGTCCACCTGAACTTCTGTATTCTACTATTTTACCATGGTCGTCTCTAAATTTCAAGTGCTTTTCTTTCTGAATTATCACTTTTCGGGTTATAAACTGTCTATCGTCTGAATCACCATATACTGAATTGAATGATACAGTGACTAAGTATCTTTTTGTAAAGAGTTTTTTGAATAATTCAACTAACCACCCACTGAACGTAAGTGTCCATAGTGGAAATTTCTTTATGATTGACCATATTTTCTTTAACATGGTAATATATAGGTGAATTCTAAGAGAAGAATTTTTCTCTTTGAGATTTGGGTATTTTAAAGTTCTTGTATTCCTTCATAAGGTCGGAACCTTTTGCAAATTTGACTCTGACTGTAGGAAAGTCTATAATGTCACATGCAATGTAAGTTATGTCTTTACAGTGTTCTGTTGCAACTTCCTCATTGATACTTCTACTTCCACCAATCATATTAGAAGGTGCAAATGCAAGACCACCTTTAGTAAAACACTTTTGGTCATAGAGATTTCCCTCTTCGTCAACATGGTCATATCCTCTTCCGTCCACAAATGTCAAGTGTGGATACCATATCTCTAATTGACGTTCTAAGAAGTGTGAGGCAAGTCTCCCATCTTTTAGAATATCATGTATAGCTTCTTGGGTTAGGTCTCCAAAAGAGACGTTTTGTATCTCGTATGTGTCTACCATTATGCAACTAAGTTCTTATTGTATTCCCTCAAGTCCTCGATTTCCTCAATCAAGTCCTCTGCACCACCTCTCCACGTTGGGTGGTCGGGTGTGTTAAAAGGTGAATCAATCACTTCAATGTTGGTGATATAATCAAAAGAACCACTCAGACCATTCAGTCTGTTAACGTGTTTCATGACCAAAGCTGCAACACTAGCTTCAGTGAGTGAAGGGGAATTGTAATAAGAGTGTTCACCCTCACCAAATGCATCTTCCTCAAAGACCAGTTTGTCCACGTGGAATCCAATCACATACTCGGCACCACCCTTGAACTTATGGAAGTTCGTTCCATACTCCTCAAGATTCTGAGTGTTAACCACATACCACCTTGCAGTCCCATTTTGAATTCTATCTAATCCCATACTATTTCTCCTTTTCTAAGTTCTTTTAATTGATTGATTGTATCTTCTGCACTAGTGTGTAAAATACCAATCCCACCATGTTCTTCCCATGCATCAAGGTTCTTTTGTCTGTCGTCAATAAGGACACTCCCTTTGATTGCAAACATACCTTTTTGACTACCAGTCATAGTGCAAGTGACAACAACACTTGGACTGACATATTCTCTAATCCACTCGTTCTTATCGAACACTACTAATTCTCTGTTGACTACACCAGCTGCAGTTAGGATTTCCCAAGGAAGTCCAGTGTGTCTGACATATGCAATCAAGTCATACATATCAGGCATAGGTGGTAAGTTTCTGAACAATCTTTTGTTAGTCAACTCTTCTTTTCTTTCGTCATAGTCATTGTGACCAGCGTCTGTATTAGGGAATTCTCTCCCTGTCAATTTTTCAACACCAGTGTTGAAATCTGCTAATACTCCGTCCATATCAACGAAGATTCTTTTTATTACTTTATTTTCCATACTGTTAGTATACTAAAAAGTTGACCCCATTGTCAAGCTTTATCGTATTCTCCTTAATCTTTTGTTTTTTCATTATAGACATAGTATAACAAAAAGTGACACCTATTGTCAAGCTTTTTTAGTCTATTTTTAGGGTTTTTTCGAGTGTATATGCTTCGTTTTCGTCTACGACTCCGTCTGTTATGACTTGTCGTAAATGCACCATTTCGTGTGCAAGTGTCACATATCTTTCTGAGTCATATTTGATATAGATATCAATATGTGTCTCATCTTTGAATTGACGTGGAAATTCTATGATTCCCTTTTGTTTGAATGAGGGTGGTAGTCGTTTGATATATACAGTGACACCCTGTTCATCTGCAATATTTAATTGTTCAGCGAGACTCATGGATTTACTCAACATTTTCTTGTCTTTACAGTAAATCTCCATTATTCTTCGTCTTGTATCTCTTCTCTACTGTCTTCGTCTATTTCATGACCACAGAATGGACAGTTGTCTATCTCGTATTGGTGTGATTCCATTGAATGGAATACGTCACACTCTGATTTGCAAGCAGGACAATAAATCCTGTATCCTTGTTCGTAATTCATTATTCCTCCTCGGGAATATATCCGTCATCTATTTTACCTGTATCAACCATTATCTTCGTATATAAGTTTGTATAACTTTTTTTCTTTCCGTCTAATGTTGCATAGGGTAGGGAGTGTTTTTTCTCGGGTTCATAAAAATCTAATCCAGCAACAAAAACTCTGACTTCTTGATACATTCTATCAATGTTGTTGAATAAGTGATTCCATCTTCTATCTTGCACAGTTTGTCTTTGAGGTGCATTCAGATACAAGTAAAACTTTTTCATTAGTCTACTGATGACCAGTCTGCAAAGTTGTCATAACCACCAATTGCTTCACCATCTATCCTTATCTGAGGAAAGGTTCTTGCAGTTGGAAATGCTTCCATCATCTCTTCTCTAGTGAAATCTTCACCAAGTGATTTATAAACGTAATCGTATCCTTTTCGTTCACATAAAGCTTTTGCTTTATCACAGTAAGGACATTGTGTTTTTCCAAATATTTCAATCATAATAAGTATTCACTCCTTTCTTTCTTTGCAGTATATATTGTTCCAGTTTTACGACCATAATAAGGGTCTTTCTCAATACCTTTAGTTCCCTCGTCAAAGAAGAAAAATGACACTACTGACACTAGTGCCAACCAAAGTATTCCAATTAAAATTACTCCATCCATTATAGTTTAAAGTCCGAGAATGTATCATCTGATACGTCTTGTTTAATACCACCAATAAGATAGGATTCAATCTCCGTCTCTTGTGGTGCATTCTGAAGTCCTCTACTGTTGAACCAATGTTGTGTCCAAGGTAAAGGGTTGTTAGTTGATGAGATATCATAGATAGGATTGAGTCCTATTGCACGTAATCTTTTGTTTGCAGTAAACTCTACGTATTGACTCAGTAAAGGAACACTTAGTCCAATCATTGACCCGTCTTTAAATAGAAACTCTGCCCATTCCTTTTCTTGTTTAACTGCATCTTCGTATAACTCATATACTTCTTTCTCACAATCTTTCATAACTTTATTCATTAACTTATCGTTCTCTTGATTCTTATAGGCTTTGAGTATGTGTTGTGATATTGCAAGGTGTTGTGATTCGTCTCTTGCAATCAGAGATATGATTTTTGCACTTCCTTCCATCATTTTAAGTTCTCCGAATCCGAATGAACATGCAAAGGATACAAAGAATCTGATTCCTTCTAATATGTTGACTGATATAAGTGCAAGATATAATGCTTTATAAAGGTCATAGTCGTCAACCTTTAATCCAAGTAATCTTCTACGACCAAGTGCAATGAACTCGTCATACTTTTCAGTGACCATTTCTGCACGTTTTACGATTGCTTCTTCGTCAAGTATAGTGTCAAAGATTTCACTAGGGTTTGCATAAATGTTCTTAATGATATGTGTATAACTTCTACTATGGATTGTCTCCATAAAGTCCCATGTAATAATACAAGACTCAAGTTCAGGCAAACTCACGAATGGTAAGAATGCTATGGACGGAGCTCTACCTTGAACTGAGTCGAGTAAAGTTTGATACCTCAAATTAGAGGTAAATATATGTTTTTGTGCTTCAGTGAGTGTTTGATAATCACTTCTGTCTTTTTGAAGAGACACTTCTTCGGGTCTCCAAAAGAATCCTAATTGTGTTTGAGTGAGTTTATCAAATATTGGATATTTGAACTCGTCAAATCTTTGAGTGTTCAATCCCTCTCCAAAGAATATCTTATTCTTTGTGAAGTCTACTTTGTTTTTATTAAATACTGTCATTCGTCTTCTAATCCATAGTTATTTGCATAGTCACTTCTCTTTCCAAATTGTTCTGATTCATATGAATCAATAAAGTCATGATATGCTTTTTCAAGTTCTTTTGGTCTATCGTTTTGCATGTGATATCTACTTAGTTTTCCATCATGTTCAAGGACACAAGGGTGTTCTAAAGCAGTTCCTGGCATGAATGTTAAGTCATGTGTGTCTCTTGTTTCAACTTGTTTTAAATTGTCATCAACACCTTGCCAAGTTCCGAGTGGGTGACTTCTTATCTTCCCTTCTTTATTATAGAAATGGGAAAATATATGATAACTATAATCTCCTATTAAATAGTCTCTAAAGTGAACTGCATTAGGCCCTTGGTATAATAATACGTCTCCGACTTCTAAATCTATTGGTATTGAAGTTCTCTTTCTGTTTGGTAGTAATTGAAGTTGTCTTTGTATACCTGTTTCACCACCATCATCACTATCGACCCAGTTTCTAGAATTATCAACCCATATTCTCCATGGACTACCATCGTCTGTTTTATAATCTAAACATAGTGTTGTTGATATTTCACACGCAGGTCTATCTCTATGTGCAGCTAAGTATGCACCTCTGTCGTATTTTCTAGTGAATGAATATGTTTCACCCAAATCAATGTCCAATACACTTCTTAATTTATCTCTTAGAAATCTGTTCATTGCAACACCCCATGGTGAACAATAGATACTTTCTGATTTACCCAATGAGTCTTTAGGAGATTGGAAAATGATATCGTCTTCACGTTTACAAAATGCACCATGCCACTCGGGATTGTGTTCAACTGTTTTCCAACAATCCATTGCAAACGTAATCATTTCTTTAGGAACAAAATCTCTAAGAACTACGTATCTATTATTAATAAAATCTGCAGTGATTTGATTAGTTTTAAATGGTAATTTTTTACTCTTTCCTTGTGGAGTTTTAACTTCCTTTACTAATTCTACAGTTCTATCTTCAAATGGCACATGCTTCACAATCTTCATCTCCTTCGTCTTCACTTATTGCAAGTGGGGTATCTTCTACCACGTCCTCTTTTTTTCCGTCCATGGTATTTTGGTAATAACTTGTTTTCCACCCGTATTTATATGTTGTCAACATGTCTCTAGCCATTACTGACACTGGAACTTCTCCGTTCTCATAGTTCTCGGGATTATAAGACCAGTTTCCACTGATACCTTGGTCAAAGAACTTCTGCATAACTGCAATTATATTAATATAACCAGTGTTATCTGGCATGTCCCATAACAAGGTGTATGCACTCTTCAACATAGAGTATTGTGGAACTACCTGTTTAAGTGTTCCTTTTTTACTCTTCTTGACACTAAGGTAGTCTCTTGGTGGTTCTACTCCATTCGTTGCATTAGAGACCACTGAGGAACTCTCTGAGGGCATTTGTGCAGTCAATGTGGAGTGTCTTAAACCATGTATACTGATATCTTTTCTTAGTTGTTCCCAATCCATTTTATAAACTGGTTTTACTAATTCGTCTACTTCTTTCTTGTAGTGGTCAATTGGTAATTGTCCTTCTGCATATTTTGTTCTGTCGAAGTCAATGCATTTTCCATTGATACGTGCAAGATTATTAGAAGATTTAAGAAGGAAATATTGGAACCTCTCAGTAAGGTCATGAACCAGTTGTAATGCGTCTTTGTCTCCGTATTTAACTTTGTTCTTTGCAAGAAAATGTGCAAGTCCGATATAACCTATACCTAAACTTCTTCTTGCAATGGTTGACATTTCTGCAGCTTTTACTGGATACTCTTGGAAATCTATCAGTTCTTCAAGTCCTCTCACTGATAAATCACAAAGAGATTCCAATTCCTCTTCTTTTACAATTCCTACATTGATTGCACTTAAAATACATAGTGCAATTTCCCCATTCCCGTCTATATGTTGAATTGGGTCTGTTGGTAATGTTATTTCTTGACATAGATTACTCATGCTTATTTTATCAGTAAATGAACTATGAGTATTACAGTGGTCAATGTTCATAATATAGATTCTTCCTGTCTCTGCACGTTCTTTTAAAAGACTAGAAAATAATTCTCTTGCACCAATCTTCTGTTTAGGAATACTGGTTGCACGTTCATACTTCTCATAGAGTTCGTCAAACTCGGGTGTTCCAAATGCTTCATACAGTCCTTCCACTTCATGTGGACTGAACAATGTAATATCTTCATTTGCAAGGAACCTTTTATAAAATAGTTCAGATAACTGAATGGAGTAGTCTAATTTCCTAACTCTGTTATCTTCCGTGCCTTTGTTATTTTTGAGGACAAGAATGTCTTCGATTTCTTGGTGCCATATTGGGAAATGAACTGTTGCACTTCCTCCTCTGACTCCGTTTTGGGTGCAACATCTAACAGTTGACTCAAACTTCTTAAGGAAAGGTATGACTCCAGTGTGTTGGACTTCACCTCCTCTAATTCTTGAACCAAGTCCTCGTATTCTTCCTGCGTTAATTCCGATACCAGCTCTTTGTGCAACATACTTTCCAATGGCTGTATCAGACGAGAAGATACTGTCGAGAGTGTCGTCTGTGTCGACAAGCACACACGATGCAAATTGTCGTAAAGGAGTTCTAACTCCTGCCATGATGGGTGTTGGGATATTGATTTTGAATTGCGAAATCGCGTCGTAGTATTTTTTGACATATTCTAATTTGTCTCCTAGTTCACCACCATACTTTTTAAATAAAGTCATGGCAATCAACATATACATGAATTGTGGTGTTTCGTATACAACTCCACTTGACCTGTCTTGCACTAGATATTTGTCTACTATTTGTTGTAATCCAGCATAGGTGAAGGTAAGGTCTCTAGAGTGTTTTATATACTTGTCTAGTTGGTCTAACTCTTCTTCTTTATACCATTTTAAAATGTCATTGTCATATACTCCTATGTCAATGTTTCGTTGAATAATGTCTTTGAGTGGTGGATAGATTTCTGAGTCTTTCCATTTGGTGTTGAATACTTGTTTCTGAATTCCAAATAATAATAGTCTTGCAGCTACAAATTGGTAATTAGGATTATCTAATGATATCAAATCACTTGCAGATTTAACTAAAATCTTTTGTATGTCCTTTGTTGTGATTCCGTCATAGAATTGTAATCCACTGTTCATTTGCACTAAAGATTCTGATACACCTGTAATGTTCTTACATGCTTTATGAACCATTTTGTGTATTTTATCTAAATTGATTTCTGCCTTTGACCCGTCTGTTTTTGAAACTCTAATTTCTGAATTCATATCTTCTTATACTCCTGTAATTTTGTTTTTGCTGAGAGTCCATTATAAGTATTAGAATTTATAATTTCAACAATCTCTTCTTGACTTAGTCCACCCATAATCATATCATTAATATCTTTAAATTCACTCACTTTTTTTTCATTCCATATGCAAACATTATATCCGAGGTCTATGACCTCATTTATCTTTTTGATTATTTCTGTATTTCGTGGTTCATTGTCATAAATGATTATTGCATTTTCCTTTAACGAGTCATCTATTTTTTTGAAATCACTACCACCGACTGCTATACTGTTAGGTAGGAATAAACTGTCTATCGGCCCCTCAGTCACATAGATAGTTTTAGTTTTGTCCACATTTTTTATGTTATAGATGAGTGGCACGTCATCTAGGAATCTCATGGTTAAGTATCTAAGAGGTGAGTCGTTTATTGCACGACCAGTGATACCAACTAATTCCCCATTCTCATCTTCGAATGGTAATATTACTCTTGGGTCATTTCCAAGAACTCTGTCTCTATACTTATGTGATAAAAGATTTAGAGATTGTGCAATGGGGACAAACCAAAGTTCTTCTTGTCGTTCTTTGGGAATCTGTCTCGAGTCAACAAATTCTTGTGCAACTACCTTGTCTGATACCTTAAAGGCTACTGCACTCAAATCTATTTTTTTCATATCTTCTAGTTCTTCTTTATTAGGAACAAACTTAAACTTATTTGCACTTAACATTTTCTGTGCTTTTTTAGGTTTTCTGCCTGTCTCTGTTAACCACTCCTTGAGATATTCTTTATGAATAATAGGGAAATGGTCTTTAAGAAAGTTTACACTGGAAGTTGAGTGTCCACAATTATGACATTTGTAGACGAATGATTGACCTATTGTGAAATGAAATCCACGTGATTTAAATTGATTCTTTTGAGAATCACCACAATACGGACACCGATGATTCAGTGTGTTGTCGTTTTTCCATTTTCCCTGTTCAACGAGTGAAACAATACGGGAAAGATATTTTCTCTCTAACCATAGCATACATTAATTATACTATAATTGGAGAGAAAATACTAGTGGTTTTTTACTATTCTGCGTCTATTAAAGCTTGAAGTCTCACTAGTTCCTCATTATGAGTCACCATTGAAGCGTCATATGATGCTTGTGCAAGTGTAAGTGCTTCACCCTCTAGTCCGTCTAATAAAAGGACTGGTGGATTTGCTTCGATAAATGCTTTAGCTTCCGCATGTGTCATGTTGTCTGGCATGTTGTTCTCCGTTAATTAACTTTTTATTTAGGTTTTTTTGGAACTCTTATAACAGTTGGTCTATCTAAAACTGACAAAACTCTTGGTTTTTTTCCACTTGGATTAGAGATAAGTGCAATACTTGTAATCAATAATAACACTGCAAGTGGGTCAAACACAAAGATAAGTGCAAAAATCACCCATCTAATTGCATTGTCAAGATACTTGACAGACTCTTCTTGTCCATATATGACCTCTGCAATATACTGTATCGGCCCTACTTCTCGTTCAAAACCGAGTATTTCCTGTTCGAAAGGAAACTTTTCCTCTCTTAACTCTTGTATTGTATCATAGATAGTGTCAATCTGTCTATTGTATTCTTCAATGTTTTCTATTTTTTCGTCTGCATTTCCGTTTGATAGAGTTTGGAGTCTACTGATTTCTGCATTTGAAGTGTCTATAGTGTTCTGTGCTTGGTCTCTATACTTGTCTATGTTATTCTGTTGGTCTTTGATATCTGCACGGATTTGTTCTCTTTGTGGTTGTTGATTTTGGTATAATTCCTCTGCCTGTGCAACATAATCAATGACTCTAACCTCGTCATTAAACACTCCCTCGTCCACTGTAATCGTCTCTACACCCCTGTTTCTGAGTTCTGATACCGAAGTGTCCAATGCAGTCAATTCAGACCTCAAATTATCAATTTGACCTTGTGCAAAGTCTATATCCCCTTGAACTCTATCCCATGCACCATCTCTAATCTCTATTTGTGCATTGACTGAATCTGACACGTCTAATCCACCCGAGTTTAATCCACTGATTCGTTCTTCTAATAACTTGATTCTGTTTTGTTCTCTACCAATCTTTCCGTCTATTTGACTGATTTCTTGTCGTGCAAATTCAGTTGCAAAAGACGTATCCGAACTTGCCTTTGCAAGATATCCAAAGATTCCTAATGACGTAATCAACATTAACACTATAACACTGACCACTAAGTAATACTTGAAGTAATTTAACTTCTCCCAAAACATGTGTAGGTAAGCTGCACTGACAATCTTACCAAATTCCAATGCACCTGCCATGATAACGATTCCTAAGAATGCACCACTGAATATAGTTGCAAGCCCAAGAACACTGAAATATGCAGCTATGGTTGCAATTCCAATGGACGTAATAAGGGCTAGGTAATTCAAAAATCTCATAATTTAAATGTATCGTCTTAAGAGTTTATACATGTTATCTGTATCGTATCTCTTATCTCTTTTCTTTTTTTGCATTGTTGGAGGCATACTAATTGCACCTCCAGTAGAATTCATAGGTGCGTCTTCATTTATCTCTTCGACTTTCATATACTTGAATAATTCTTTACCAAGATATACACCTGCTTCAAAGTCTGAAGGATAATGCAATCCTGCTATGACTCTTCCAAATCCACTAATTTTTGCACCATTCATAATTCCCTGTTGGTGTTGTGGATACATTTTACTGTAATATAATCCTACAACATATGGTTGTGTTGTATGTCCACTAGGGTATGAAGGTGTCTTACTTGTTTCTGTTTCAAATCTTTCGAATTCCATTCCTAAATGTTCTGCAACTTGATATGGTCTTGCACGATTGAAATGGTTTTTGTGGTGTTTGATTACTGGACTACATTGTTTTCTGATAAAGTCTATAGTGTCTTGACTGTATTCTAAGTCATGGTCGTCCATGTATTGTTTGATATAACATGAGGCGTCTTCGTCACAATTTATGTATTGACGTTTCTGTTCGTCTGTTGCACCCTTTACTAATCTCTGAATTTCTTTCAGTTCGTCTACAACTTTCTGACCTTTAGGATATGCACCCAACATTATAGTTTCCCAACCTTCGTCCCATAGTGTAAGTTCTTTATACTTGGGTTTCTTTAAGTCTTTTTGTTGACCAAAAGTAAGGTTATCTATTTCTTGTATCGATTCAATAAACATCATCTGCAGTCAATACGACTCTCTCTTCGTTAACAAATCCAATGTATGTTTGGATACCATATATCTTTTCGTATTCTTGGTGAACCAAAACATCTTCTTTTGATTGGTGAATGTAATCATTTTGTTTGATTGGAAATCTAATTTTATATGTCTCACCTATGATTAACTTTCCTACATTTATAGTTTCTGTAATCATTTCAGCTTCTAATAGTTCCTCTTCTTTTAGGAATCTATAGAACTTTTCGTATAACTCCTCACCTTGTTCATTGTCCAAGTCACACTCTTCTTTCAGAAGTAGAAGTGCAGTGACGTATGATGCAAATTGAGTTTTACCGAAGGGAACTTTATTGATTATCTTTTTAAGATTGAATACTAATCTATGCAAAGGAGTGAGAGAAGACTTTTCTTTTTTTGTGACTGGGTCATTCTTAATCTTTTTCCCATTCTCGTCTTCAATTTCTTTGATTCTGTTTCCATTCATATCTATGAATCCAAACTTGAATGCCTGCATTTTGTTCCAAGGTGTGGTTAACATCTTGAGAATTCGGAATACTATTAGGGTGTCGACTATACGCATATAATCTATTTAGGTATTTTTAAAGGTCTCTTAAACGTTCTGCAAGTTTATTATCGATAGGGATATCTATTTTCCAACCTTCTTCTATGTATTCGAGGTATAATAACATAGTTTTTATGGAAGACCAGTAGCTTACATTCTTAATTTTAAACTCTAGCATTCTCATACATGCATCATATCCAAAGACATTGAAGATACAGATAAGGTGATTCAGCATTAAACGCTCACGTAATTCACCATTTTCATGGTATCTATGTAATAACCTCTTAAGGTATCTGAATCTACGAAGGTCTTCTTGAAAATCCTCTATGTCTTCACATTGAGGGTCGTCATAGTGCTTCATAGCATATGCAGAAAAGTTTTTTGCTGTAATTTTGTCAAATAGACTCATAATGTAATAGTATGTAGGTGTCCCCGATATGTCCTTCCTTACTCAGACAGTCGGGGAAACTACTTAACTTAAAGAACCAATAACTTTATAAGTTCCGTTTTCGTTCTGTTCGTATTTCACGTTAAGTGATACGATTTTTTCTTCTCTTTCAAATTCGTCATGAGGTGTATCAACTGTTTTACCAGTGACAACACCATATCTGTTGAATTGAATGTCGAATGAACCTTCTTCTGATGCAAACTCTAAGTCTGATTCACCAGTTTTGTTAAGTCCTAATAGAGAAAGTTTTGCTTCCATTTGTGCAACAGCTGCTTTTGGATTCAACCATTCTGATACTGCAGTTTGTCCTAAGATTGCATTAACCTTAGCTTTAACGTCTGCATCGTCTATATCATGTGGGACTTTTTCTGAACTTAGTCCAGCTGCACCCACAAAAAATGCGTTAGAATCTGTTGGAATTTGACTTCCACCCTCTTCAATAATGAAGTTCTTAAATGTTTTCATAATTTATCCTCTATTAACTGTCTGATAATACTGTATCGTCATCGATATCAGGTGTATTCACGTCTGAGTCGTCATCAAAGTCAGCAACGTCAGCACCCATTGAACCTGAAGACATTGCAACCAATGTTTCAAATTGAGTTCTTGACCCTACTACTTTTCTTAACACCCAACCTTCTGAATTAACACCAGCAGTCGCACCGACCTCAGCTGTATCAGCACCATAACATTCTGCTTTATCAGCAGTGTTAAGATATTTTGGTTTAGAAGCTTCGTTGTCTAATAATCCCCAAAGTGCCATGTTTTTCTCCTAGTTATGCAACCTTTAAGATTGCTTTAAATGCTTTATCGAAAGACTTTTTGTCTTTTTGTAATAACTGTAGGTATTTAGACCGAATGGGTGTCTTAACCCTCATTAAAACGTCATGAACTTTCACCGCATCGTCTCTTTTTACCTTAATTTTCTGCATATCGTCTGTTCTGACCTCACCATCTTTAGTTCCGTCTTTAAACTTACGAAGTTGCATTAGCATTGCAGCGTCGGGTCTGTTTTGAACTCCCTTCGCTTTACTACCAAGTGCATCTAATGCTCTATCAATTACTTCATCTTCACCTGCTTCAGCATACTTACCTTTTGCCATTGTAGAGATTTTCTCTAACTTTGCACGCAGGTCTTTCTCGTTCTTTGATTGTGAAACTGCACGAGCAATTTTTTTGTTTCCTGTATCAGACATCATTCCAAAATCACCAATTTTCTCTACGATTTTGTTAGTCTGTTTTGCAGAATCTTTAATGTATCCGAGTTTCTTTAATTTCTCTTTAAAGGTTTTGTATCTTGCGTCTACTCTATCCATTAGTCATCTAAGTCCACTGTTCCGTCCCATTTACCTTGTTCGATTTCTCGTATCATGTCATAACATGTTCTTTCAACTTCTTGTAGACCTTTAAATATATTAGATGGGCCTTCTGCACGATTGTTATATTGAAACTTCTCGTGGTCTTTGTTAATCTTTTCAATAGTTTTTAAAATCTTTTTATAACCATTGATTTCTGATTTTCTATCGAACTCTGAGTTCTTTTTCTCAGCAGGACTTTTACCATGAAAATTTATTCTTTCGTCTAAGTCTACTGTTGTCTCTTCTTTATTTAAAAGTTTTTGAGTGTTTACTTTACCAATCAATGAGAAGATTACATCTCTTGCATTAAGGACTGCTTCATAGTCTTTGTTATACTTCTTGTCCTTAAGTTCGTTGTCACCCATCTTTACAATCTTCTGATAACCTTTTAGAACTGCTTGCATGTCCTTAGATAGTTTTTTCAGTGAATCAACTTCTTTTTGTTTCACTTCTTGTAAGTGCATCTCACGATATGTTTTAAATAAATCTTTCATGTTATGTTGCATTATACATGTCTTTACCATTAGAATATTTTTCCATATCCTTCTTCAGGTCATCATAGACTTCATTTCTCATGTCCATAAGACCTTTAGGCATGTGACCATATTCGTTATGCATTTTGTCGATTAATTCTAATTTTTTTAATGACTTTTTGTCACCCATTGATTTTGCAATGTGTATGAGTGATTTAGTGTGTTCGTTTCTATCAGTAAGTTTTGCAACTTTATCGATATCATTTTGTTTAAATTCTTTTTTCTCTTCAAGATTTTCTGATTCCCACATTTGTCTGTAAGAATCCATGACTGATTCATTTTTCTTTTTCTTTGCAATTGCGATTGCAGCTTGTTGAGCACTTGATACTGCATTTCCTTCTTCTACAGATTCATCAAAATTAACATTGAGTCTTTTTGAATGTTTCTTCAACAAATCTATAACTTTCATATTTTTGTTTTTTGGATTTGCAAATTCATCTGCTAATTGGTCGTCTGATAATATATAAGTATCTAAAACTTCATCAAACTTCTTACCTTCTTTAGAACCTACTTTTTTATTACCATCTTTTTTTAACATTTTTTCAAGTTGTTTTTGTGATTTTTCAACTTCTTTTCTGTCTCTAGACTTAATACCGATAGCCATTGTTCCTTCTTCGAGTGGGTCGTTCTCTGACTTTTGCATCATTCTTTGTGCAAGGTCAACAAGTGTAGAGATATTAGATTTCTCCATTCTCTCTTTGTTTTTGTCGTTTACTTTACCATAGATTTGTGTAATCATTGAAGCAGTAAACATATCAACCATTACACCACCAACTTTAGTTGCACTCTTTTTGTCTACAATCTTTTGTAAATCAGGCATAAGGTTCTTACCTTCTGTCATTATACTTTTTATAGATTCATGTAAACCTTTTAGATTACCACGATATTTGATTTTACTTTTCTTTTCTAAAACTTCTGATTCGTTTGTTGATGGTTTATCCCAACCACCACCATGGTCTTCTGCAGTTTTAAGTTTACCTAATTCAACATATAAAGGTTGTAAGTCTACACCATTTTTATAGTCATCTGTTTTACTGTAAGTTGGGTCAATCATAAGACCGACTTTGTATGCACTTGAACCTTCTTCAGGTGTTGAGTAAACTGGTTTTTGTTTGATTTTGTTTGATTTGCAATATGCATCAATCATCTTCTTTGCTTTTTCGAAGTCTTTCTTATTCTCTTCTGAAGTGATTCTGTCTCCTTTACCACCTCTGAATTGAATGTAGAAGTCTACACATCTAGAAAAGGTTGAGTCGGAATAAGGTTTGTATTTCTCGTCAAGGATTGACATTATAAAGTCTTCTGCATCGTCTTTACTACCTATTTCACCATTTTGTGAACCCCAACCTAGTAAATCGTCTTCTACTTTTTTAGGTAAATCTTTTTGATTATCACTTCTGAATGCATCAATATGTCTCTTGTGTTTTGTTATAAGTTTTTTCCAATCTCTATCTCTTGGAAACATTTTGATTACTTTTTTGTAATCTTCGTCTAACATATTGAATGAATCTTTGAATGATTCTTCGTTTGCAAATTGAAGTGCATTTTGAACTTCTTTTGCTTTTAGGACTTTATCCCCGTAATAGTCTTTAATGGATTTGATTGCAATATCCATTGCACCACCAAGGTCTAATGCAACCTCGACTGCTTTCTTGACTACTTTGTCTTTGACTTTGTTTCTACGGAAATAGACTTGAATCTCACGTCCAGTAAGTTTCTGTTTTCCATAAGGGCCGAGTGGGTTAACTTTCCCGTCCTTATCTAATACCTTTTTGGCTTCGTAAAAGAGGTTCATACCAGTTCCTAATATTGTTTTTTCTTTTTATCAGAGGCACATTCACCTTCTGCAACTTCTTCTTCGTTTTTACCTTTATAGTTTTTATCTATGTAATCAAAGAATTTCTTTTTCTCTTCATCTGATTTAAAATCAGCAGGGGAATCTACACCAAATTTTTTAAGTGCAGATTGGAAGAACTCTTCGTATTCTTTTGAGTTCTGTAAAACTATTCTAGACGCTTCTAGTAATTCGGGTGATAGACCCATTGATGTTAGTTTCATTGTTCTAATTCCCCTTTTTCGAAGTAGTCAAACATTTTCTGTTTACCTTCTGTTGTTAAATGTAATTGTTTTGCAAGTCTACCAAGCATATTTTTTTCTACGAGTTTTTCTGCAGATTTCTCTACTGATTCTTTTACTGATTTTTCTTCTTCAACTTCGACTGAATCTTTAAGAGGTTTGACACCTGCTTTCTTAAACATTTTCATAAGGTCTTTATCCTTAATCATGTCTCTTTGTTTATTGTCTGCACCCATACCGAATGTAGTCTTCTTAAATCCATTAGGATTTTGTTTCTGCATTGCAAGTGCAACCTTAACGTCTGTCATGTTAAGAAGTTTTGCAATACCCATAGCTTCTGTTTCACTATCTGTATTGAATACCTTCTTAATCATATCACCCATTGAGGCTTCAAGAACTAATTCTTCAGTGATTTCATCTTCGACTACTTTAACGTCTTCTTCGAATCCAGTTAGAAGGTCGTTTTCGATATCTTCACTAATTATTTCGTCTGCAGTTTTTTCCACACTCCCTTCTTTCAAAGCGATGTGACTACGGACTTGTTCTAGTTTTTCTTTCCAGTTTTCTGATTTATAACTCATAACAGTATTATTTATAATTTTTGAGAGGTCATGTGCATGATATTAAGAACAATCTCTCTATTAGTTGATTTTGCAGTAATATTTAGTGCAGTTTTATATGTTATTTTTACTGTCTATACGGAGAACCAAATCTCCTTCACCTTTTATTACTCTATGGTAATTATTCTTTATGATAAAATAGTCTTTTCCTATCTCTAATTCTTCGGGTAATTTGTCTTCTTTTTGTAATTCCCACCCATTTCCACTCAATACATGGATAGTTCTAGACTCTTTATCTCTATGCCAAACCAGTTCGTTTTCGTCTACTTCTGCAGAAAACGTTCTAATGACGTATTTCAGTTCAGTCCCGTGTTGGGTATATACTTGGTCTTTATAAGGGTTAGTCATCTATCTCGGGATAGTAATTATCATCTCTTTCGTTATAGCCGTAGAAACTTCCTTCTTTCTCTATATTAAACAAACCTTGAACCCAATTATCGGCACAATCCTCTGCATATGATTCTGAATGATTGTATAGTTGTCTTGTTTCTAAGAGTTTTTTCTCTTCGTATAGGTCTACTTCAAAACCTTCTTTTGACTTAAAGACTTCAGCATATCTGTCGTCTTTTGCATAAGTATGATATAATTCTTTTTTCATTATGTATCTCCATTACCAATAAAAATTTCCCCCGTCTGATAGACCTAACTGTTTTGCATAGTAAGGTAATCTACATGCCCAATATGATGCAGTAGTTTTATCTTTCTGTTGTGAACACTTATGTCGTGCAGCGAAGGATTTTCTTGCTTTCTCGTTTCCGAGTTTCACTTTGAGACCTGTAGTGTCTCCCCATGTGACTTTTTTAATCTTTTTAGTTTGTGGGTCTCTAACATATACATAGTATTTCTTAGGGCCACCTGCTTTTGGTTTGTTGAGTTCGGGTTCTTCTTCTTCGTTTATAAACTCATATTGTGGACAATCTAGTGGAACTAATTCTCCCTCATACACTTCGAACTCACCAATATCTGTTTCCATTATATTCTTATCAACTTCAGTAAGTCTGTATCGGTCTTCTTTGATAAGGTTTCTTGCTTCATTAATACATTCAAAATACATCATAGAACCTAAACGAAATGGATTGTCTAGTAGATTGGTTTTTTCTTTTTGAAGTGTATCGAGTGTTTCGTTGATTGCAATTTGAGAAAATGTTTTCTTTGAATCGTGATATGATTTTTGATTCTCTTTTACGTATTTCTCAACTGATTGACCAGGCGTATCTTCTTGATATGCTTTTACTGTTTCGTCTGTTCCCTGTTCGTGAACTCCGTTGTCGTGTTTATTTCCTGCCACTTGGAAGTATCCCCTTCTCTTTCAATTTTCTAAGTCTTGGTTCTGTTCTATTGTATTTTTGTGATACAATTGATAAGTTAGACTTGTCATTATTCATAGGATTGTTGTCCTTATGGTGAACGTCCTTTCCTTTTATACCTTTTCTGTCCTTTAGACTTCTTCGTGCTTCATTTCTTTTTGCACGTCTTTTAATTTGTTCGGGGTCTGAGTGGTAGTTCTCATACTCTTTTTTGTAATCTCTTTCTTCGTTTTGTTTCTCTGCAGCTTTTCTATCTGCATCACGTTTTGCTTGAATTTGTTTATTTGCAGCTTCTTTTTCTTTCTGTTGATTGACTTTGTCTGTTTCTCTTTCGTGTCTATCTTGTAGTGCTTCTAACTCTTGTAATTGTTTTGCCTTTAATCTTTCTAGTTCTTCAGTTTGTTTTGCTTTTAGATTTGCAGCGTCAACTGTAGCGTCTTCTTGTATGTTGTCACCAAACTTAAGGAAGAGTCTATTTTTCTCCTGTTTCTTATCAGTGACTTTCATTCCAACATAAGAACCTAACTGATTAATCATTCCTAAACCTTTTTCAGAGTTCTTTTCATATTCCTTTTCAATCATCTTTTTGATATTTTTAAATATGAAATCTAAGACACTTCTGTAATCAGTGACAAGTTTACCTTCTTCTACTTCAGACTCTTCGTTCTTGTTCTTATTCTTTGCATCATAGTCTTTGATAGATTTTTTTGCAGACTTCATCATTCTTTTTTGATGTGCCTTTTGTTGAGACTTATTTTTGTCTCTTAGTCTATCTGCATATCTTTCTTCTAACTCGTCTTGTTCACCCATAACCAAACCACTTAACTGTTGAACTAAAACTGTTAGTTGTGAAGTGTTCATTGTTGATAATGTTTCTAATTGTTTCTTAGTTAATCCTTTAATCTTTTTGAGTTGTTTTCTGATATCAATTCCTTCTTCTATTGACTCTGATTTACCCGAAACTTTCTTTGCAAGGTCTTGGTCTGCACCACCCCATGTTCCACTGGATTTAGTCACAAAAGAATTAACACGTGCATGTCCCCATTGTTCGGGTGTAGTTCCTGGCCTATGTCCACCTTTCCAAGCTGCAACTCCACGTTTGTAGACTTGTTTTAGAATACCAACTGGCATTCCACTCTTGTCTGCTTTCTTTTGTAGAGATTTATCAGCTGCACCTTCTCCAAACATTTTCTTATACTTCTTAGTATGTTGTGAAGGTTTAGTATCTGCTTTTGAATCGCCAGGTGCTGGTTTAAATGCATCTTCACCTTCTTTATCTTTATTATTCTTAAAGTGGTCTGCACGTTTATCTTTTGTAGACTGAGACATTTCGTCTCCGTCTGCGTCTTTAGCATAATACTTCTTAGGTTGAGAACCTTTCTTGCCTTCAACTTCTTTGTCTTGTTGGGTCTTACGTAATTTTTCTCTAAGTTCTTCTAACATAATACTATTTATATCTTTCCGATTACTGTCTTCTTACCAGTCCTTCTACTTTTGAATGTTTTTAAATTTGACCCAAACGGACTTGGTTTATCTGTTGGTGGTTTTTTCACCGCATCTTTACTTCTCATAGATGAATACCCAAGAGTCTTCTTCATCAGTTCGTAAGATTTCCATTTCATTGCAATTTTGTTTTTAGGGAATGAAGTAGACCAACCTAGTAGTTTACTGTATAGTGAATTTGCCTTTTTATCAAGACTTGCAATGTCATCATCATTCTTAATCTCTACAAAGTCTCTACCAAAAATTGATTTATATTCCGTTGCATTCTTTTGTGCAGCGTCCCAGTCACCTTTTACAATTTTGGGTGGTAGTTTTCTAGACCTTAAGTCATTTCTTTTTTGTGCATTGTCTAGACTTGCATTAACAAATATCATTTTGTATTCATATCCTAATGTGTCTAACATTTTTTTGTAGTTCTTAATCTTACCCGACTTTGCACTTGTAGTGTCAAAGATAAGACCTAGTCTTCCATCGATATATGCATCTAAGTTTTTACCTGTAATACTTTTTGCTTTTGCACGGATAGGGTCTACTTTATCAAAGTCTGCACCTCTAAGGTCAAGTGACATTCCTGCTTTCTTTAGTCCGTTCTCAAATGCTTTATCAGTGTTGACCATTTTTAAACCAAGTGCAGTCAAACCTAATTTCTTTACAACTGCAGATTTACCACTGCCTGGCCCACCACTTAGGAAAACTGCTTTGAAAGTGCCTGGGTCATAGACTCCTTCTTGTATCAAATCTTCTACCATGTAGTGTGGTAGTGTTCCTTCTGCAATACCCATTCCTTTACGGATATCGTTATAAAGTTTCTGAACTAATCCTTTATTCTTTGTTGGAACACCTAATTTGAAATTGTCAAAGTCTCCTTGTTCTGCATATCCTCTGAGTTTACTTGCAGACATTCCACTGACATCATCTGCATCAGGGTCTCTCTCTCCAGCAGATACAATATTAATCTCTTCGAACTTATAGAATCCATGACGTGCTTTAACACCATTGTATTTGTTTAGTAGTGTTTCAAACTCTTTTACTCTGTCTGACCCAACAACCATTGAGACTCTTTTATATTTCTTCTTATGTAATTCTGTTGCAATCTCAAATACTGTTCTTGCATTTACGTCTGCAACAATCTTCCCAAAGAATTTTCTTAGATACGATATCTTGTCTCGGTGTGATAGTGGATTTTTAACCTTGTCATTTGAATGTGAAGTGAATAACAGAACGTCATCACCACCCGATTGTTTTTTAAGTTTGTCTACTAACTTTCCATGACCTGTTGTAGGTGGATTGAATCTACCAAAAGTAAACACTACACCCTTATCTTTAGCTTCTGTTAGAAATGCATTGAATGATTTCATTACTTGTCCCATGATTTTTGTGCAGTGAAGTTATTGAATGCAAACTCCATTCTGTCTACAAGTTTAACTGCACTTCCTGTTTTATCGATTGCAACGTATCCTTCGGGGTTTACTACCTCAAAACCATTTGCAGTCTTTTTGAAAGTTCCTATACTCTTTACTCTATTTAGTGCATTTATGATAAGTTGTTTTGCAACTACTAGGTGTCCCATAAAGGAAGTTAGATTAGTTATCATGTTCTTTAAACTTCTGAGTTCGTTATAAAGTTGTTCACCAATCTCTTGTTTGATTTGTTTGGTCTTTTCCATTTTGACCTTTGCAACCACCTTATCTCTCCAGTAGCTTTCGAAGTGTTCCATATATCCTTTGTATGTTGGATTGAAACTACCACCTCTGATAAGTGTATTACAATATGTTTTGTAAGATGCACCAGCACCTTTCTTTCCAATCTCTTCCTGTATTTTTTGGAACTTATCTAAATCTTTCTTTTTGATTCCGTGGAAGGCTTTACCTGTTTTGGATAGTTCTTGTGTAAGTGTAAGTGTTTCTTTTGCAGTCATTGAACCTTTACCACTGACATCTTTATATGTTGCATCGTCAATCCAAACATCTTTACTGTTTCCTAGTTTAGATATGTTTGCACCAAAACTTGCACCCAAGTCTTCTATTGTAGAACCAGTGTATGTGGTATGAAACACAATACCCATTTTAGAGTTTGCAATCTCTTTACCTAAATCTGAATTAATATCTACTGCATACATGATTGTATTTGGTTGGAATGTGACGAATGATTTTCCGTCAATCTTTTGCATTTTCTTATCATTGGTATACATTAAATCACCTTGCATGATTGTATTCCAAGATAGTTTAGATAAACATTGAAATGAAGTTAAGAACTTTTCTTTTAATGCACCACTTAGTTCGTCTGCATTTTTAATTTCATGTTCTGAAGTGTAAAACTTAGGTTCTTTATTGAATAGAGATTTCTTTGCAACAAAGAATTGATTAGTTTCGGGGTGTTGACCACAGAAAATAGCAGGAGCTCCGTCCCACTTAACAGTCATATTAACACTTGAATTAGAGTTTCCTTTTAACATGTCTCTAAGACCCTGTAAAAAGTTTATAGCACCACGACCACCATCAATCCCTTGATTGATAATCTCGTCTTCTAAGTGTTCTAAATGTAGATTTTTTGCACCCATAATAGTAATTATACCACATTCTTGGTGGTATTACTACTATTTATGGTATTTTTTTGTTTACTAACTTGGGTCAACTTGGTCAATATCACCAGCAGCTATTCCTGCGTCGATATCGTCTAAGTCTGATTGATATGCAGTTAAAGAAGCATCTATATCTGTAATAGCTTTATCTGAATCTGTTTTATTTGATATACCTTTTGCATGTTCTTGGAAATAGTATTGTTGCCAATCGTCATGTGTCCAATTACTTCCGTCAAAGTCTGCTGGATTCCAATCTGCAGTTGCAGTTATTGAAGAGTTTGCAGTTTTCCATGCAGATAACCAACCAACAAGTCCAGCACCTGTCCATGCAGATTTACTACCACGTGCAGTATGGTCTGTTCCGTTAGGTTGATTAGTGACTTGATATTCTTGACTTACACCCTTTAACCAATTCTTCTGATTAGTTAAGCCTGCAATTTTAGATACTAAGTCGGCTCTTGCTGTTTCTCTTGACATAAATTCTCCGTGATTTACTATAGTGTATGTAATCTATGTTATTATTTAGGATTTTGCAAGTGGTGAGGAAGACAATTTTGATTCTATTCTTGATATTTTTTTGTTTATTTTATCAATTTCTTTAGAATCTTTAGACACACGTGCATCTCTCAATTGTTTCTTGAGTTCAATTTTTTCGGTTATCTTTGATATAACCTCTGAACTTTTTATCACTTTCTTCATAGAACCATCTAGTATAACATTATTTAGGTGGTCTGTAAAGGGGGTTTTTATTTGAAGTCGTTAAAATCTCTCTTCTGTCCATCATTCCTTCCTCTATCAAATACAGGAACATCATCATTGTAGGTAGAATCATTCTCAAATAGTTCTTCTTGTGCTTCTTGTTCACAATCATAGAGTTTCATTCTACTTCTATCAATACCGATTACAAACCTTTTAAAGATTGTGGGGTCATTATATCGATTCTTCAACTGTTTCACTACGAGTTGGTCTAGTTCTTCTAGTTCGTCACTGGTAATCAGTGCAAACATTAAGTCTGCAGTCGCAGGTAGACCAAAACTTTCCGAAGTGTCTTCGAGTCCAATATCAGTGGAACCATAACCACTTCGGGTTGTTTGGGTTGCACTTACTAATGGAACGTTAAATTCCACTGCAAGTCCTCTAAGTTCTTCTGCAATACTCTTTACAAGTGTATAAGAGTTTGCACCAGCACCTGGCCTCACTCTATGTGAAGCACATATGTTTAGATAATCGACAAATATAATATCGGGTTGGAAGTCTTTCTTGATATCCAATTCTTGTAATAGGTGTCTGAAGTGTCCAACGTGTGCAGTTGCAGTAGGGTATTCTTTTACTATGAGTTTACCTTTAGTTTTGTTTTTTAGTTTCTCAACTTTCTTATCAAACATTTTCTTAGATAAATCGGGTAAATCTTTCATAGGAACATTCATAGTGTTTGCATCGATTCTCTCTGCAATCCTTTCTTCTGACATTTCCATAGTAATGTATAAAACATTCTTGTTCATCATAAGACATGAAGCTGCTTGGTGACACATAAACAATGATTTACCAACACCAGTTCCAGCAAGAACAATGTTAAGTGTTTTATTAGGTAATCCACCTTTGGTAATCTTGTTGAAGTATTCTAAGTCAAACGGAATCTTCTCTTCTTCCGTATGATAGAATTCAAATCTTGCATCTGCATCTTCTAACACGTCATGTCCAATGTTTGTGTCAAAAGACACGGAAAGTGCGTCCTTCAATAGTTCGGGTATTTCACCAGTAGACCTCTGTGATTTCTTGTCAATGACTTCAATCGAATCCATGACTGCAATATAGATTGCTCTATCCTTACACCATTTCTCCGTTTCTTCCACTAACCACTCACTTGGTGTGGTCTCCTTATCTTTACCAATCTTATCAACTATAGTTTTTGAACCCTTTGCAATATTCTCGTTAAGAGAAGTATTGTTTTCAAGGTTTATGAGAAGTGCTTCTACAGTTGGTGATTTAGTATACTTCTGAAAGTATTCGTGTATTTCATTGAATACAGTTCTTTCTTCAGTATCGGCAAAATACTCTGACTTAATGAATGGGACGCACTTTCGTGCAAACTCTTCACTCCGAATCAGATTCTTCAGTATCGTCTGTTCTATGCGTGTTTCCATATTTAAAGTATCCTTCTACTACTGTTTCGAGTCTTTCCATTACATCAGGTGTAAAGTATTTCTCGGGGTTGTTGTTAATTGTTTTACCAAATTCTGTTTTACCATTTGGTAGTTTGATACGTGTGGAACTCTTCTCAAAGATTCCACTTGCAAGTGCAAGGTCTAAAAGACCATAGTATCTATCCAGTCCACTGTCATAAGATAGTCTTACGTCAACTATTCTATTTTCTACAGTCAATCTAGATTTTGCATTCTTACAATGAATGATATTACCAACGACTTCCGTTCCTTCTTTCTCTTTCTTTTTAGAAAGATAAATGATTGAAGAGGCTGCATATTTGAGACCACTTCCACCACCCATTTCTTTTTGAGGGAACATAGAACCAATCACATCATATGTGTGGTTCGTGACTATCATTGGAACACCAGCACGTCCTAACTTAAGTGTTAGAACTCTGAATGCACCTTTAACAACTTGAGCACGAGTCATGTCTCGGGTTTCTTTACCCTCGGCAGTGTCCTCGATTTCTTTAGTAGTTGATAACATACCAAGTGAGTCAAGACACATCATCATAGGTGGTCTCTTATCCTTGGGTGTTTCAAGATACTTATCAAGTATGGATATTGCCTGTTTTCTGAATTCTTGAACAGTGACCACAGGCACGATAACCATTCTTTTTGAATCGATTCCTCTATCTTCAATCATTGTTTTACTGATTGCAGATTCAGATTCGAAATATATTACTGCAGAATCGGGGTGGTCTTCAAGGAATTGTTTTACCATACCCAAGGCAAAGTAAGTTTTTCCTGTTGCAGATTCACCTGCGATTGCAGTGATTTTGTTTGAGGGAAGTCCACCATATAGTGAACCACTCAAAAGTGAATTGAAGACATAACTACCCGTATCTACGAATGTATCTACGTCTCCAGCAGCCACACCATCTGAAACTATATTTGCATATTCGTTTCCAGTTGATTTGACTAAATCTTTAATAAATGACATAACACTTCTCCATAATGTATCACTCTATTATACAGAAGAAAGGTAAAATTGTAAAGGGGGTTTTTATTAGTTATCTAATTTTTGTGAAATCTCACAAAGTCTTTCGTCAACTTTGATGTGTTCTTCCATCATAGAAACAAGTTGATTAACTTTAGATTCTAAGTGTATAATGAATCCAAAGATTACGGCTATCATAAGGATATAGAAACAGTCCATCATTGTTATAATCATGATACCTTATCTATATCCTCTTGGGTCACATATCCATTGTCCATAACAAATTTTCTGTTATCTAAATGTTGTTGTTCAACCAAGTCTTTATTCTCTCCACTATAAACTACTGCATGACAATCTTTAATCATTTGAGTATTGATATCTACTTTGTGTCCGAATACAGGGTGTCCTTCTACATGATGTGCATATAGTGTTCCTAAGATTCTTCCGAACTTACCTTTGTCATGTGATACAAGTGATACAGTTTCACATTCTTCTAGTAATTTCTTTAAGTGTTTTTTAGAAGCTTTACCAAATAGTTTTTCTACTTTGTCTCTAGTTCTAGATTCTGGCGTATCGATTCCAACCATTCGGACTCTTTGTTTTTTATAGACCATACCGAAACCTAAATCGATATCCACATCAATAGTGTCTCCATCTACAACTTTGACTACTTTAACTTTATACTCATACATAATTATGTTTCCTATGTGCGGTTTTTTCTGACCAATCTTGAATTGCTTTTCTAATAGAGTCTTCTGCAAGAACACTGCAGTGCAATTTTATTGGGGGAAGTTCTAAGGCTTCTGCAATCTCTTTGTCTTTTATCTGACTTGCTTCTTCAATAGTCTTTCCCGTTAACATGTCTACGAAAAGAGACGAACTTGCAATTGCACTTCCACAACCATATGTTTTAAACTTAACATCTTCAATAACATCAGTATCGGGATTTATTTTTATATCCAATTTCATAACGTCTCCACATGCTGGAGCACCCGTTAGTCCTGTTGCAACATTAGGGTCATTGGGGTCGAATCTACCAACACCATGTTTCTTAGGGTTATTTAAAACGTCTTCGAATCTCTCTACTACTTTATTACTATATGCCATATTAATTATTTATCCGAAAAAAGAATCTAAGCTTGCAACTGGTTCTACATTCCAGTTAATTAAGTTCACAATATTCTTTAGTGGTTCATTAAATGCTTTATCAAACTGCATATCATAGTCAATAAATCTATGTAAGTCCAACTCTCTTGGTAGAGAACTTGAGAATGATATTACATTCTCATTGATTGGATTTGGTGTTGTAAGATATGAGAAACGAATCTTATCTGAGTTCTTAATCATTTCATATCTTAAGTCAAGATTTTTAGATTTCAGTAAGTGATTGTGTAAGAGTGAACCTCTGACATGAATCGGTGTTCCTTTCCCATAGATATGAGTCGGGTCTGAATACGTCACAAGGTTTTTGACACCTCTAGGAAATGCAACTTCCTCGGGTGGAAGGTTTCTAAATTCTTTTCGTGCAGTCTCTACGAACTCCCATAAGTCCTGTTCAGTTCCATTCATTACTACCTTTAAGGCTTCTGTTAGTTTAGTTCTGACCCATTGTGGTGTAGAGGACTTTGCAGTCTCAATACCCATCATTTTAAGTTTGGGTTCTGCAAGTCGGACACCTTCGTTGTCATGGACATTTAGAATGTATCGTTTCTTTGCAGTCCAAATACCTCTATCTGCAATTACTTCACGACCCATTTGCATTTTCTGTTGGAATGCATTAGTATATTCTGCAAGGTCGTCAAAACCACGTGCAAGAACTTGTTCAATCATACCTTCTGACTTGTTTAGGAAATCCACAATCTTGGTCTTGTCTGTTTCTTCGGGTAAGACTTTCTTGACCAGTTTATCCATAGTGATATAAACTGAATCAGTGTCCATTGCAATCACATAGTCTTCGTTATCTGTTCCAAGTGTTTTGTTTAGGAACTCATTGATAGTTTTCTCTGACCACTTAATAATTAACTGACCACTGGTTGTGATTGACTCTGCAAGGTCAATAGAAAAGAATGCAAAGTATTGATTTGCAAGAGCTCCATATGCAGAGTTAAGTGCAATCTTACGAACCTGTTGATTGTTGTATGCACGTTTGATAAGTGTATCAAGTTCTTTCTTACGTTTGGTTTCTTTACAGACTTCTCGTTCTTGTTGATACTTAATCATTTTCTTCTTCCACTCCTTTCTCTCGTCATAGAGTTTTTCCATAAGTTCGGGAAGAAATCCTTGTTTGTTTTTAGAATACATTACACCATTTGGACACACTGCATGACCCTGTTGGTGAACATATGATAAGTCACATTCTTTGTTTAACATTCTATCAATGGTTAAGTCCTGTCTGTTTCCTTTTATCATTTTCTCGGGTGAGATATTGTATTGCATAATGATATGTGGATACAGTGAGTTCAAGTCAAATGACACTACCCAATCATGTCCACCGACTATTGGGTCTTTGACATATGCACCAACAATTTGGTGTGTCTTATCATTACCACTCCTTAATCTTTGGGGTGGGGTTTGTATGTTTTGGTCTTTGAGGTGATTGTAGATTATGGTTTCCCAATACTTCACCATTCCGAATGTGTCATTATAATTACACTTTGCATTATAGGACATTGCAAGTGTTAGTTCCAATAGTCCTAGTTTGTCCTCTAGTTCTTCAACAAGGACAACGTCTTTGACATTGTATTCCAAGAACTTTGGATAGTCTTGTTTGTAAAGTGTATGTAGATTTCCATACTCTGAGTAATCTAGTTTACCAGTTCCAAGTTCTACTTGTGCAATGTTTTCTAGTTTGTAGGATTCTTGATTTACGAATGTATGTTTACGATATATCTCAAGGTAGTCAAGAACATTGATACCATATAGATTGAATATCATTTGTTTCTGACCATAAGTAGACATGAACTCTCTGACATCACATTGACCCCATGGTGAGAGTTTCTTATGTTCTCCCTCTCCTAGTATTCTATCAATACGATTACAGAGATAGGTGATATCAAAAGAGTTTACATTCCAACCTGTGATAATATCGAACCACTCTTGTCTCCAGTATTTAACGAACTGGGTTAAAAGGTCAACCTCATTTAAACAATTGTAATAGATTACATCTGTTCTGTTGTGTTCCCAAGGCCCGATACCAAAAACATGTGTATCTTTACCAAGTGGTTTCATTGAAATTGCATTGACCTTTTCAGTTGCAAGGGTTGGTTCGGGGAATCCGTCTTCACACTCACACTCAATATCAAGTGTTGCAATCTTAATCTGATTTAGATTCCAGTTTATCTCACCTTGAAATTTATCTGCAATATATGTATAGATATATCGGTCATATCCATGGATTTCAAATCCATGAGTTCCAGCATAATTCTCTCGAAATTTTCTTGCACCACCCATAGAGTTTAGGTTCACTACTTCTAGTGACCTTCCGTCTAATGATTTGAATGGTGTGTCTCCCTTCTTAGAAGGGATATAATGATTGGGTCTATAAGATACGGATAGTTTTTGTTGTTTTCCGTTCTTATATCCTTTGACAAGTATTTTGTCACGTGTTCTGCAAACGTTAGTATAGAAATCCATGTAGTTATTATACTACAAGGGGGTCTATTCTGTCAAGGTAGTAAGATTACTTTTTCCGTGTAAAATGTCGTAAGTGACATCATATTTTTCTTTTGCATTTGCAAGTTTCTCAATTTGAGTATCGAGTGCTTGTGCAATGTCGGGGTGTTCACCAATACCAGCTGGGTTGTTTTTGTATACTTCAATGTTTGCCATTGCAATATCCATTTCACCTTGATACTGACTCATTAGTGCTTTTAATAGTGTTTCTCTTCCCATTATTTATTACCCCTTACTTTATTACCTGTTGCAACTTTAAAGTTGGTTTCAAGTTGTGGTCTTGGTTCAAAAACTGTTTGAACTAAATCACTGTTTAATATGAACGTGTATTCTTTTGCAAAAGGAATCCATGGTGCAAGATTAACTTCATACTTTCCGTCTTCTGTATTTGTTAAACAAATTTGTGCATCTATGATTTTGTAATTTCCTAATATAGTTCTCTCAACGAATCCAATTAGAACTTCTCCAGTATCTAGTCTTATACATTTTACTTTAGACACTTCTTACCATCTCCTGTAATTCAACACTTCGTCTTCCTACCTGTCCGAACCATTTAGAATCTTCCATTTCAACTGCAACCTTTTCCCAGTCACATGAAACAACACCTTTCCACATGTTATTAAACTTGCTGAATCTTGTTCCACCTAAGTTGAATGTCATGTTAACTAAAACGTGTTGAATGTCTTCGGGTAGTGCATAGAAATCTTCTCCACCTTTTGATTCAAATACATGAATGGTTTCTTCTACATGTTTATCAAAGTCTGATTCATAGTATGCATCTACTACTTCTTGACTCACTGGAGTCCCAGCAGGTTGTCCATATTCTGCGTCACCTTCTTTGATAAGATGTCCGACACCTAGTGTTAAGTATCCTAGTGAATCTGCGTAAACTTCGAGGACTTCTCCCTCATGTCTTTTAATCTGTTCTTTCAATATCTCTTTGTTCATTCTCTTTCCTCGCTTGTTCTTCTATTAATTCAACCAATATGTCACCCATAAGGTTATTAAGTTCGGTATTATTTAGGAGTTCTTCAAAGTCATGATTGTCGGGAACTTTGATAAGATTCCTTTGAAAGTTTAAGTGTTTCTTACCTTCTACAAACTCTACTTTACCATATGTGTATATGAGTCCTTCCCATATTCCTTTAGTAAGTTGAATGCCTGACATGTTTAATTTATTATTGTCAACAACACAATAAACACCTTCGTCAAATAATGGTGTATTACCCAAAGAAACTCTCCAATGAATTGTGTTTGTTAGGTAGGAATAAATCTTTATCTTCTTTTGCAAACCACCATACATTTTCCATGTATAGTTTTTTCATAAAGTCTTGCATTGCAGTTCTATCAATTCCTTCTTTATCTGATACTTGGTTGTCGTCACTATCACCTTTCACGTCTGACCACTTCTCTAAGAATGCAGTAGAAGATTGAGGCCTTTGCATGATTCTCATTCCTATCTGACCTTTGAAGTGTTCTCTTAATTCGTCTACTACTTCGTCACATGAGGGAAACATTTTACCTTTTATTTTTGGATTCATAATGTTAATCAATAAGTGTCCGTTATCTGATAACACTTCAAATGATTTTTTAGAAACTGGAATAAAGAAGTCGTCTCTCCATGATTCATATTCTGAGAACTTACTCCATGATTGGTCTTCTTCGTGTTCTCCACCTTTGTTGTATGTCTCTGTTGAGAAATATGGTGGTGAAGTAAATGCACAATCTATTGGTGGGAATTTTTCATAAGGAATATCCTCTGCACCACTTCTATAGATTACAACTCTCTTTTCACCAACTGACATAAACTTGTCTTTGGTTTCTGTAATCTTTGGTGCATGACCTGTAAGAATTGTTTCATATTCTATACATTGTTTCTTATATCTTTCAAATGTGTTTGGGTTTGGGTCACAACCAATATACACTGTAGTTCCTTTACTTGCAAAGAATCCACATAGTCTATCTCCCCAACCACAACTTGTATCCAATACAGTTCTTGCATCAGTCATTTCATAGAAACACTTTGCAACCACTGGTTTAAATTGTGTTGCAATATAGGCACCAAGTCTGAATGCCATTCTGTAAGTGTCTTCTCTCAATGAACCACCAACAAGTTTTATAACCTCGTTTCCGTCTACGTCTTTTGATACTTCTTTTGTGATATCATTAACACCTCTCCATATTGCACCGAGGGGTGATTTCAATTCTTTTGCAGTCGATTCTCTAAATGCATTCAATGGAGCTCTATGTCCATACGAATCACAAGACAATCTTAAATCTTGCATAAAGTAATCACTTGCATCATTAAATGTGGAAGGTGCATTGACCATTCCATGTCCCCATTCTGAATAAGGGTATTTGTAGTCGTCATATTTCTCTACGACTTCCTGTTCTAAATTTTCGTGTGGGTATATAAACTTCCAAACAGGATATTCTAAAAGTTTAATAAAGGTGTTTCTCATATCTTCATGAGAGATTTGTTTTAGAGGAAACTCGGGTCTTTCAGTTTCTATGTATTCTGCAAGAACCTCACGGAAGTATTCTCTCCCATGTTCTTCAGTTAATGCATCAAAGAGACTACCATCAATAATAGGCAATCTCTTTTCGTTTGCATTATCTTTTAAGACTTGATAAAGTTTAGATGTTTGCAAGGACATTTTCGGGTGTAGATACTTCATAAGGGTCTGAATCGATATTGTCACCGAATCCTTCTTCTGCAAATACATGTTCAATGACATTGTCATTTACAACAATTGCATATCTCCAAGACCTAATACCAAATCCTAGATTTGCTTTCTGCACACTTGCACCCATACCTTCTGTAAACTCTCCGTTTCCATCGGGAAGTGGGAATACGTCAACAGTTCCTTGTGACTCAAACCATGCATTCATAACAAAGGAATCATTCACTGATAAACAGTAAATTGAATCTATTCCTTTTTCGTCATGGAATGTTTCAAACTTCTCGTCAAAGCCTGGCAATTGTTGTTCTGAACAAGTTGGTGTAAATGCACCAGGCAGTGCAAATATAATTACCCTCTTACCTTCAAATTGTTCCCATGTATCTAAGTGTTCAAAAGTGTCTCCTACTCTAACGGGTAGAATAACTTGTGGAATCTTATCTCCTACGTTTAACATATTTTTTCTCCATAATATAAAAAGATACACCCATTATAACTCATAACAGGTGTATCTGTAAGGGGGTTTTTAAGAAATTTTGATTTCTTGAGGTTTGTCTTCCTCAGGCACAATTCTCTCTAAACTTACAATCAAAATACCATTCTTCATATTTGCACCCTTAACGATTATATCGTCTGCAAGTGTGAATGACCTTTTGAATGAACGAGAAGCAAGTCCTTGGTGGACATACTCTTTTGATTCCGTATCCTGTTCTCCCTCGATAATTAGTTTCTCTTTCTCTTTAGAGATAGAAACCTCTTTCTTATCGAACCCAGCCACTGCCATTTCAATTTGGAAATTTTCCTCATCGATTTTTACAATGTTGTAAGGTGGATAGTTTGAACTAGAATGTGTATCAGCACGTTCTAATAGTTGTAGAGTTCTGTCGAACCCGATTGCGAATGGGAATGATTTCCCGAAGACATCGTCATAGATAGTCATAGTTTTCTCCTTTATTAAGCAAGTTATTGTTATGTGACCCCTAATGGGCATCACAATGGTATTTATAACACCATACTACTATTATAAGGACTTTTTCTAAAATTTCAAGGGGGTTTTATCTTTTATTGCAATATTTTTTTGCATCACTTACTTGTTGAATGTTATTTACAATCACTACACCCATAAGAATGTTCATATAGTCGAATGTATCTGAAGTTAATTCGTGGGTTCTTCTATCCATCTCGATAGCAGGTAATAGAATTGCAGTCTTAACTGCGAACATTTTAGGGACTGAAGGAGACTCTCCTACGAGTGGATTTAGTTCTTCGACACAATCATATTTAAGTCCACGATATGTTGTGTAGATATCTAGTAGTTGAAGAGTATAGAATGCAGTCCAATCAAACGTATTAGGTAGTTCAGATAGTGTAAACTGTGACTGGTTCAGATTTTCCTTTGACTGTAATCCTATCGACTTCAGTGAATGCTCTAGACGGACATTGTAGATATGTTTCTTGTCCCAACAACACGTCCACCCCATCATAATTTCTCGTTTGTCCTTCGAGTCTAGCTCCGAGGTTAACTGCATCTCCAATGACGGAATAGTCAAATCTAAGTTCTGACCCCATGTTTCCAACGATACACTCCCCAGTGTTAATACCAATACCAACATTGATAGGGGGAAGACCGAGTGGTTTGAGTTCTTCATTGAGTTCCTTGGTAGCAATTAGTATTTCTTCTGCAGACTTGACTGCCATCTCGGCATGGTCGGGACAATCTAAAGGTGCATTCCAAAAACTCATAATACAATCACCCATATACTTATCAATGGTTCCATTGTTATTTAGGATTATCTTTGTTTGCATGTCAAGGAATTTGTTAATGAGTTCCACTAATCCCTCGGGGTCGTCTTGTTTCATGTAGTGTTCGCTTATGGGGGTGAATCCACATATGTCCATAAACATGAAAGTTAACTCTTTTCTATCTCCACCCAATTTAAGTAAATCGGGGTTTTCTGCAAGTTGGTCAACCATGTCGGGAGATAAATACTTTTGGAACTGCTTCTTGATTTCTTCTTTGAGTTGGTAGGTTGTATAGTATTGATTGAAAGAGGCATGACCAAAAACAATCAAGGAGGCAATTGATGAAAAGAAGGTATCGAAAAGAACGAGCTCTGAAGTCCAAATATAATAACTCCCGAAGATTTGAAGTCCTACAAGTGTTAGACTCATTACCCCCGAAAGAATTGTGGGAAGTTTGTAAACCATCACCAATATCAATACAAGAACTGTCATCAGAAGAGCAATCTCAAGCAATTCAAGATAGTAGGATTGTTGTATTTGAACTCCTGACAAAGAGGTTTGGATATGGTTCGCTTGCACTTCGTGAGGATACAATATTCCCACTGGAGTTGAAACTGGATTATTCAATCCCTCTGCAGTCAAACCCCATATCAGAATTTTATTAGTAAGATTTAGATTAGGTAAGTCGACAGCAGAAACCCGTTGGAATTCGTTCCAATAGGACACCATAACGTCACTCGTTGGAGTGGTGGTGATAGGTTTGTCTCTGCCCATTCTTACCCACTCTACTCCAACTTCTGTAATTTTAGTTTGATACGAAGGTTGGTCTTTTAATGCACGAAGTGTTTCCAGTGCAAGAGACGGATATACCTGTTCATTTGCAGTTATGATTAAAGGGATAGACCTAGTTGTCCCGTCAAAGTTTGGTGTTCCACTAACACTAGGTGTTGCAACAGTGACCCCAACTCCATAAGTATTGTCCTGAAGTATCCTGATAGGACTTGAAATTCCTGAGAAGTTCCATAGGTAGTCTGTTGCATTTCCACTACCGAAAGTAGAGTTTCCTACGAAGGGTGCAGAACCAGTGTTCTTTTGAATGGTGGGTGCAGCTGATAGAATTGTTAATCTATTGACCAATCCTTCTGCAAAGATTTCGTCTTCTCCCTGATTTCTATCAGGTTGATTAAAGAGTTGAGTGAAAACATGTGTGTTAGTGTAATGAGTGTCAAGGAGTAAATCCCTATAGATACTACGTTTGATAGGATACTGACCGAACACTTCAAGTGACTTCTCGTCTATGTCTACTAAGACAATATCTTCTACCTGAACTTTCTCCTGACTCTGATGAAGAACATCAAAGTAAGACCACTTAATATTCTCTACTAAGTAAGGAGACCAAATTTTAAGTCCTACAAATACACCAATGGTGATTAGGACTGTTTTCCAACTATACATTATGAGAATTTCTTTTGTATTCGTTTATAGATATAGTAAATAGAAAGTCCATATGTTGCAAGGACTGTCATTGTGAATCCTATGTAGACCAACTCTATTGGTGTAAGGAAGAGAACTTGCCATACGAAATCAGATGCAGCTTCGACATCTCCTAATTCAAGTTCTGATGATTCGAGTTCATCGTCCCACTCGATAGGTTGGGGACATTCTGAATTCATTGTTGAGTGACCGATACTGAACAACCACCTGCTGTGACGCAGTTTTGGGTGAGTGTATATGCTTTGTTTGTTGAACCTTCTTGTAAAAGGTTAAGTGTTGTTGGATATGAACCCTGTAAAGTAATTTGTGCATTATGATTTCCTGAACCCTTCTGCATGATACTACTATCTGAACCTGTTGCACTTCCATAGAAGTAAGTGTGTGCATAATGTGAACCACTACCCGACTGGTGTATTTCGTGGTCTACTGAATTTGAGTGAACGTCTATGTTATGTGTATGACTTCCGTTTTGATATACATCTACTGTATTATTATTACCCCATATGTGTCTACCATATGTTGCACCACCAATCTGTTCTACGTTTTCAGTATTGTTGATTCCGTCTACGTCACCACCCCAAGACTTTCCAGGCCCCCAGTAAGAGACCCAAGAAATAGAGTTTCCATTTCCTGTTTGTAATAGATTGAATGTGTTTCCACTATGTGCAAATGAGAACTTAATTTCATTATCATAACCTGCTTGTGTTATGTTAAGGTCAACGTCTCCACTTGCAACCTGCTCAACATGGACGTGGTTATCCCCAGCCCATGTTAGAGGTGTCAATAAAATTAATAATAAACTTTTTTTCATTAGATAATCCATAAAAATAATATTGTAAATACTACTCCTTTTCCAAATGATAACCACAACATGTGGTAATCGTCCAGTCTCATTGCATCTTGAAATCCAGTTAACTGAAATTCGTGCCAATTACGAAGTTTTTCTAACATACTATTCATATATTTCTCCTAGTTTGTTTGTGTAATGGTAATATTTATAGACGAACCATCACCCACTTTAATTAGTGAACCTTTTTCGTCTGTAGTGGTTCTAATCGTTGCTTGTGCATAGATTGGGATTTTAATGGAGATAACTCCTTGAACTTCCCTGTAGAACCAAATTTGACCAAGACCCTTATCAACAATTGTATTGTATTGAGAGTCCTTATCAAACCCAAATGCAGTTCCTTCTATTCTTGCAACTCCGAAAGGGTCTGCCTTTCTTTCTGCATCGATACCAACCTTTCGGTCAATCTCCAAAACTACATCTAGTAAATCTTGTAAGAAATCGATATCTAATAAGTCTCTATCGAGTTCTGTATATTCTAATTCATCGTCTTCAAAGTAATCTTCTTCTAAATCATTGAACTCTAAAAAGTCCACGTCAAGAATGTTGCTACTATCATTTTCGTTGTTAGACGATTCTTCTGCAACTTGTTCTTTCACCTCTTCGGGTGGATTCACAATAAACATATTGTCAATCATACTCCCATCAATACCATTCACTGTCACTGGTTTAGTAGGTGAATCGTCAAAAGTGGATACCATAGTTGCTTGATAAGCCTCTTCCAATGTGACACTTCCACCAGCATTACTCACAATAATTTTTCCTGAAGGATTACCAAATTCGTCAGGCAAAAGTATAACAAGTGACCTTCCAAGTTCATCAATACTTGTAGTGAAATCTGTTCCAACCACAGCAATTTGTGCTGTAGGTGTCGATACTTTAATATTACTTTTCTTTATCTTCCCACCGAATCCTGAAGCAAATCTAGCGGTGCCTTGTGCCATTCGTATGGCCATTTTGGATTTAGAAGGGTCGGGGTCGTAATATACCTCGTCAATCCAAACCTTGGAGTGTTCTGTTAAGTCCAGTCGTTCTTCACCTTTGAACTCAATCTTCATTCTCCCATTCTGAGTTTGTGCTGTATCATACATCAACACATCAGGTTCAGTATTTGCACTGACAAGAGTAGACTCTCCGTCTCTCTGAAGTCCTGCTGAACCCTTATATTCTATAATCTCACCTATTGGTTCAGCTGAAACTGAACCAATAAGTAAAAGATTAATCGTTAGTATCTTTCTGAACGATATCAATATTTGCATTAGAAGTCACGAAAGATACATCAATAATACCACTACAAGATGACCCTGAAGGACAACCAGCATCTGAACCACTCTTTTGAATGATGTCTATATCATTTGTAGAACCAGTTAAGACTGCAGTGATACTGTTATCGGTTGCATCTGATTGGTTAGTATTAATATCATTTGAATCTCCAGTAATAGTCCAGTTCCAAACTGCATTGTCACTATCTATTTTAGTAGTGAATACGTTTGAATCTCCAGTTAACACTAAATCCCAGTTAAGGTATTCTGCAGATGCATCATATCCGACATCAATGTCAAATGTGTTTGAGTCACCTGTAATAACACCTAACATGTTTAAGTTATCTGCACTACCAACATATCCTACGTTCCAATCCATTGAGTTAGAATCACCAGTAAAAGTTAAATTTACTGTTGAAGTATCTGCAATAAAAGGCCCGAATAACTTATTGTTATCTCCGTCTTGTAATAATGTTAAACTGTTAGTTGCACCAGTTAAAATCATGTCAATTGAAGTGCCAGAGAAATCATCTCCACCAACTTTGTTTCCATAACCTTTTTGAGTGAAATTCAATATTAAATTGTCACCCGACTGTTGTATCCAAATCTCGTTATCATCTGCAGCTGCAGATACGAAACCAGTTAACCCTAATGATAAACATAATAAAAGAAGTTTATTCTTCATTTTGTTTTTCCTCTATATTGTGAAGTTCGTTTCTCCCATGAGTTCCATGAGGGTGACGATGTCCACTTTTTATTTCCCAAAAACCTCTATCGTGTCCTTGGTATATTAATTCTAAGACGGCAAGTTCAATTGCAGAACGAGTCGCTTTTGTGACTCCTTCGTTTTGTGCTACACCATCTTCTACTTCCACTAGTTGAGTATCCATATCCACAAACTTGAATACATCATACCCACCACCCGTGCTAAGAATCGTCTTCTTAGTTTGGACGTTTAATAATATTTCACCAGTAAGTGTTGAAATTCCTCTCAAACTTACAGTCACCACATCTCTCCTATAGGAGTTTGATGCACCGATGCCTAATGTTCTTGCACCTCGTCCACCACTTTCAATGTTAGTGTCATAACCAACTATCCCTCCGTCAAGAAGGATACCAGCAAATAAAAGAGGTTGAATTCCTGTTGGGGAATCTTCATTACCTTCTTGATTTGCAAAGTCTTCTCTTGCACTTCGTATGATTTGTCTCTCTCTTACAAGTGCATCTAAATTTGTTCTCTCTACTACTCTAAACCATTTACCTTTTCCAGCAGTCTTAAGTGCATCAATCAAGAATGCTTCTGCACCTTGGGTCACTGCAGTTGAGAATGATGCAACTCCGTCCATTCTCTTCCTTTGTCCTGTCTTATCTAAAAAACCATACACTGCAACAATAGGCATTGTCTCTGCAGCTGGTAAGTCTGCAAGTTCTTGGTAGGTTGGTATCTTCACAACCTCTGCATCTTCAATACATGAACCTACACGTTGCATAACTGTAGAATCACAAGTGTCTTGCATGGAAGGAATACTTGCACACCCACTAGTGAGCAAGACCATAATTAGTCCTACTAATCCTACATTTTTCATTTAGAAACTTCCTGTTCCAACTGGTATATCTAAAGTTGTTGTCGTCCCGTCTTCTGCTACAATGGTTAACCTAATAAATTCTGCACCATCTTCACCAACTAATTTTTCGTATGTGACTGTATTCCCTTCTATTGAGAAAACTCCATATGATGCAGCTTCTCCGTTAGAGAACATATTTTCTACTAACTGTTTTGCTATCTGAGCATAAATTCTACTTTCTACGTTTCTTAAAAATTTTGCAAGAGTGGTATTATCTGCATCTCTTTCTGCTTTTGCAATTCGGTCTTCTATGTCTTGTGCTATCTTATCACGTCTTGATTTTTCTTGATTCTCAATTGTGAGATAGTGTGATGATTGTCCTATTCCATTGAAGGAAGGACTTTTGAATTTGTGAACTATTTCATCTGCACTTACACTAAGTGCAAAACAAATACTAATTATTACTGTCGGTTTTATCATCTGTCATGTTTCCTCTCTTTTTTTGATTCTCTTTGTATTCGAGAACTACGTCTACTTTTTGTTGTAGACGAATCAAGTCTTGGTCTAACATTCGCACTTGGTCAATCACTTTAATCAATGCAAAGTGTTGTTTTTCGATTTCGGGTTCCAATTTTTCACCCACAAACCACCAAACATAATATACGAAATATCCAAGTCCAACCATCATTACGATTGGAAATCCATAATCAGAAATAAGTTGTGCAATATTTTCCACTAGTCCCTTCTCACGTCTAGTTTCCCGTCTTCTATAAAGTTCTCTGCACGTGCAATTCTCTCTATATCGGGTCTAAGTTCTAAGGCACTTGACACTAACATGTCTATCTTAATCATTTCGTTAGACATTGTTCTTGCACGATTTTCTAGTGACTTACAGAACATGGTAAGGGTTTTGATAGAATCAACGACACCTTCTAGTATTTGTTTGATAACTGTAAAAATAAAGAAACCCATCACTAGACTTCCAGCAATCGGAGCTCCCACTTCACTTATCAAACCAAATATATCCATACCTTTATTTATACTAATAACTGTTTACAGACAATAAAAAAGGGTGCATAAGCACCCTTTTGTTATTACGTTCAGTTTATAACTGTTCTCGTAATTCACTTATAACATTTGCTTTAGAACCACTCTTCTTGACTTTAAGATTTTTCTTATCTGCCATTTCAATGAGTTGATTCTTGGTAAGTTTCTTTAATTCTGCAACACTTGGTGTTTTAGGTTTAGGTGCTGGTGTCGGTTTTGACACACTTGAACCTTTATCCTTCTTATTTTGAATAAAGTAAACAATACCTACAACAACTATTATTCCAATTATGATTTCCATTACATTTCCTCAGTTTATTTTTCTAACAATGGATTTTTATTCTTGGCCTTACCTATTACTAGTGCAAGAACTTCTAGGTATTTGTATACCTTTGCCCATATCTTATCATCTGCGGGTGTTGGTGTCAAAGCGACAATAACACTACAAATAGATATAACGATTGGAATTACCATAAGTAAGTTCCAAATCCCCATAATAAAGTCTATTATGCTTGATAACATAGTTTCCTCCATTTGTTATTTATTTATAACAGTTGTATTTAGGGATTTTGGGAACCGATTGAGTATTTTGTTGTCAATTTCCATTCGGATTTCTCTCTAAATGGTATAATTTTTATCTGACTTAGGGGTGCTTTTGGGTCTTCTATTTGAGTCTTATTGACTACAGATACTAGTTTCCATTGTTCTAAAAGTGACACTATAGTGTTTCTTCGTGCAATATCTGACTCATCAAGATTAGAAGGTTTACCATCGAGTTTGAATAACTCTTTGAAATGTGTGATATAATACTTACCACGTTTGTGTAGAATATGACAAGACTGAAATAATTCCTTATCCTTTCTTGATGCGACACCTATTCTAGAAAGTGTTTCTCTAATTTTTAAAAAATCATCTTTTTCGGGGAATGTGACCTCTACTAGGCCTTTTACTATTTCTTCTTGGTTATCCATTATCTCTACCACCAGTTTTCATACTGTTTTTCAATTCACGATATTGTTTTTCAGATAGTAAAGTTGCATATTCTTTTGCTTCTTTTGTTGATATCTGATAATAATCTTTAATTATATCGAGTTTTTTACTAACGTAAGGTTTACTCCACTTGGAGAACCTTTGACGTTTCCTAAGAGTATTTAGGAAAAAGACATATTGAAGACGATTGTCTACACCATGTCTAATGTTCATTTCGTTAGTAAGAAAAACAGAATCTTGGTGATAAGATAATGCTTTGTTTATTAAGAATGGTTGATATGATTTCTCTTCGATATCATCAACCATGATATCAGTTTTATCGGAAGAGACCGATTTTACAAAATCGAATGGATTTCTTTTAGACATTAAGTGCTTCTTACATAAGAATCAATTAAGGCTTGTCCTTTCAATGGAGTTCCAAAGATATAGGTTTCTCCATTGTCTAAAGTTCTTTTAACTGTTTCGTCATTGTATTGAATATCTAAGACACCTTTTCCATTTTCAGTGTCTTGTGGTCTTGTATCATACCACATTGAATTCAGTGAATGTGCATGTGCAGATTTAACACCACTAGCCCATTCTTCAGCTTCTAGTAGCAGTCTTTGTCGTTCTACTGTTTCATTATATTCTGTCATGTGTTATCTCCATCTCTATATTCTACACTATGTTTTGAAAACATTCTGTCTGATTTTCTTTGCATTGATTTCTCTATTTGAATATCAAACCATTTTCTAAACCATTGTCTTAGTTTACCCATCTTTGAATTTACACTCCGACATAATCTCGGTGAGACATGCAACGAAATTGATTTCACTATCCATTGCAAAAGCAGACTTGTATTGATAGTCTGCAATAATCAAAACACTTGCTGGAATACTAGAAGGTTCTAGTCTTTGTTCAAGTGTATTAAAGACCTTTCTAAACAAAGTATCAAAATCATTATCACTATTTTGTGCAACCCACTTCCTCATAGAAGTCCAGTTCTTGTCCTTCATCATATCAATAAGTGGTGTTAGTTTCTCTTCGGCTAGTGTTGCAATAAGACCAGTGTCTATTACACCACTGACTCCATATCTTTGAACCTCGTTGATACACCTTCTGAAATCGGGGAAGAACTTTAATATAAGTTCAACCAAAACCTTTTCGTCATACTTAATACTTTCGTTATCACAAATTTGTTTAAGTCTTGAAAGGAATATTCCAGCAAGTTGTTGTTTATCACTGGGTGTTAGTTTGAAGTCTATGACTGTTGTTCTTGAATGTAGTGGTTTAATAATTCTATTCTTGTAATTACAAGTAAAGATAAATCTACAGTTCGAAGAGAACTCCTCTATGAAGTTTCTCAAGGCAGGTTGAACCGAGTCTGCAGAAATGTAATCTGCTTCATCAAGGATAACAACCTTTGACCCACCACTAAGTGAAACTGTAGATGCAAAGTTTTTAATTTTAGTTCTTAAGGTATCAATCAAACGACCTTCGTCTGACCCATTGATTACTATAAAGTCTGCACCCAGTTCGTTGCATAGTGCTTTTGCAATTGTTGTTTTACCAACACCAGCAGAACCACACAACATGAGATTTGGTATCTCTCCCTGTTTTACAAATTCTCTAAAAGTATTCTTAATACCCTCGGGTAGTATCGTGTCCTCAATTGTTTGAGGACGATACTTTTCTACAAATAAAAATTCATTCATCATAAGAAGTTAAAACCCCTCCGAATTAACTGTCATAAGAACCCTTGAAGATTGATGAGATGTCTTATGTCCCGTATGCATTGCAGAGACTAGTGCAACACTTACTCTTTTATTTAGGTTAAACATTGTATTTTGAATCAGGCTCCAATGCAATAAAGTATTCTAAATCCACATCTTTGTTTTTAAAGTGTGAGATTCCTTTTGACGAAACTAATACTTCATAGTTTCCGTCCAAGACTTTAAGGTTCTCAATCTTAAAGTTCATAGTGTATGAAACACCATTTCCTTCACCCACGATTCTTGAGAATGTGTTTGAAGTTGCATTCTTCTTATCAGTCACTTCCAATTTAATTGTAGTTCCATTTGAAGAAAGAATTAAATCTCCGACACCTAGAACACTTGCTGCTTTCTGCAACTCGTTTAGAAGTGTAGAAGAGATATCAATACCGATTTCTGCATCAGGCATTGTTATCATTTTTTCGGGTGAAGTCACCATTCCTTCACTTGCATAAAAATACGCAAGACTAGAATTTGTGTCTGCAACTGTTAGACTTGTATCACCGAATTCAAACTCGGGGTCTTCCAGTAAACTGGTTGCACCTAAAAACTCTGGCAGATTGTAGATACTGAAGTCTTGTGGAAAGTCTTCGGGTATCGTTGCAACTGCAAGAATGTTTTTCATATTAGAGATTGTTTGAAGTGTGTTTCCACTACTTACTTTAATCCCTTGGTTTATTGTTGAGAAATTTTTGAAGATATTCCTCGTATCATTACTAATTTTCATCACTTGTTAGCCTCCTTTATCGCTTTATCGTGAACGTGAAGCATGAATAATGCATAGTGTAATACTTTAAGTATATCTGCACGATTCTTCCCACCTTTTTTTCCGTATCTTTGGGCATACTTCAGTATGTTCCCGATACAAAATCCTTCCCCATGACCACTGTCAATTATAAATTCAGTGGACTGGTATTTGTTTAAACTGTAGTGTTGGTCATAAGTTGTATCAATATACGTGGAGAACTCTTTAAGAAGTTCTCCCTCGTCATATTTGTAGTCAATTGGTTTTGACTTAGTCTTAAATAATCCCATACTAGTCATTATACTCTGAAGACTCAGTTTCGTCAACTGGGTTTTCTGCATTCAAGTCTACTCCAGCATCAATCTTGGAGTAGAGGTCGAGGATACTATTTCTAGTCTCTTCGTCAAACCTTGAAATACACATAGTGATTGACTTCAGTTTGTCGTCAAACATTCTGAATGCATTGACAATGTGAACCAATCTTCTAGTGGTAATAACATCATCAATAGCACCTTCATAGTAGGTTTTTCTGATAATGTCTGCCCAATCTACTAGTTTCTCACAGAATTCGTTATCGACTTCACCAGTCAATTCCATTTCTTTTTTAAGAATACTTCTTTCAGTAGTCACTGGTGGATATTCCTGTTGCATGGTGATTGCAAATCTTTCCAACATGGCTTCATTCATGATTTGAGTTCCTATGAACTTTCCATCATCAGAACCTTGTCCTTTCGTGTTTGCAGTTGCAAGGATTGTGAAACCTTCTTTAGGTGAAACCCACTCACCAGTTTTCTTGATTAGGTATCCTTTACCTTCAAGAACTGATTGTAGACACATTAGTTTGTTAGAACCCAAGTCAACTTCGTCAAGAAGAAGGACAGCACCTTTTCTCATTGCTTTGATAACAGGGCCTTCTCTGAAGACGACATTACCATTGACCAAAGTGTGACCACCCATTAGGTCGTCTTCGTCTGTCTCAATAGTGATATTGACTCTGAAGAGTTCTCTCTTCAATTGAGCACAAGTTTGTTCAATCATTAATGTTTTACCATTACCACTTAGTCCAGTAATGAATACTGGGAAAAAGATTTTAGATTTGATAATTCCTTTGACATCTTTGAAGTGTCCAAAAGGAACATAGTTTGACATTTTCTCGGGAATGATTTTTACATTGTCATTCACGTTAACAGTTTGAGTTGCAGCTGCAACTGGCATGTTTGAAACTGATTGCATTGGTGCAACTGGAACAACTTTTGGTTGTTCTACTGGAGGAACTATTCCACTCTCGGAATATCCACCATTGTATCCACTGATTATTGCAGTAAGATTAAAGACACCACTGTCTCTAAAATTATACCTAGAAGATTTCACCCAATATGGGAACGTCCCAACATTGTCAATTTCTTCTTTAGTAAAAACCGATTGATTCGGATATTTAGATATCAACGTATCTAAAAATTCCTTCCTATCGGGTGTGTAGTGAAACGGCTTTCCCATCACGTCAATCGATTCACTTCTGTCATAACTTCTTTTATCCATATTATAGTCTCCTTTTAAGTTGTTATTAGTTATTTTTCTCATCTTGTATAGTATACTAAAAAGTGAGGGTCATTGTCAAGTCTTTTTCTATTTAATTGACTCAAATCTAGTCCCCATTTTCAGTTGTTGTTTCTCATTCAGTTCACCACCATTGTTGACCCAAATTCTAAACGCAAAACATTCCTTCTCTTCAGTTTTACATTCATTGAACATAGGACAATCATATCTGACGCAAGGTGAAGGCCCCACGTCCATGACTGCATCTGCAAATTTACTGTAATCTGAATCATGTGAAATGTAATATGCTTCGTCTACTCTTAATGTATCTCTCATGTTAATTCTCCCATAACAAAGTTTAAGTCATATGACTTGTGAAGTAGTGTCACTTCAAATGTGTCTAGCACAAAGTCGTGTTCTACAAGATAAGGTGCTTCAACACCTTTGGTTTCTTTTAATAGGTCAATCCTATATGTGAAATCTTTATATTGATTTCTGTCTAATGTGAATGTTTCATTCATCATATCTTTACTTTCTATTTGCATTATGCAATCTCCTTTATAAATTCGTTAGTTAAAAATCTTGAAGTGGTTTTTGATTTCTGATTTCTTTTGAAGGCAGCCATTACTCTAACCTTCTTCGCATCAATAAATTCCTCTCCAAGTTCGTCATTTCCAGCAGTTCCTAAGTTGTTAGCTGCAGTGAAAAATAATTTGTTGTATCCATGAGCAGTGAAAATTTTTCCTTCTTTTCTAATCTCTTTCCATGCAGTATCAACGTCAGTTTTTCTATACTCGTTAGTGTGTTCTAGAACACCATAAAGGTCTTGTTTTCTTCCGAGAACAAAGTATCCAGTGACAATAACACCAGTAGTTTCTGATAACCAGTCTAATAGGTTTTGAGTTGTTTTGAAATTATTTCTTCCATAATAATCAGACTTACTTTCCAGTGGAAACACTTTGTTTAAGAATGGGTCAATCATATCTCTAGATTTTTTACTTCTGAAATAATATCCATCTGAATCTTCCATTGTCTTTTCTTGATTTCTGTAATCTTCCTTTTCCTCAGTTCCTTTTTGAAGGAAGTCGGCACCATGAGAATAACCATCAGTGATAACTGTTAGGATTGACTTCTCAATTCCGTATTGTGCATTGAACTCGGGAAGTAGTTGTCTAAGTGCAACAAGTGTTTGGTCAAGTGGAGTTCCACCTAGTCTATAGTCTTGAGGTCTGAAGTTGCACTCCAAATCCCAGTAGCTTCTATCTGCAGTGATTGATTCGAACTCACCGAAGAACTCGTTATATAATGCAATAGATTTTTCATAGTTTCTCCAAGAGATTTTCTGACTGAAGTAGTTTGCATAAATGCAACCCAAGTATCCCAACATTTCTTTGTGTTGTCTATTGTTCATTTCGTTAGACATAATCTCAATGAGTTTACCTTCATTGTTTCCGAAACCATACTCATCTTTATTTGAATCAGAATATGCATCAGAGAAAAGGTATACTCTATAAGGAATGTTAACTTTTCTACAGAACATTGCAAGTATCATTGATTGTTCTAATAGGTCTGTCACTTCGTCACAGATTGAACCACTCCAATCAAGTAAAACAGTCAACCCGTGGTTTTTACCTTCGGGAAGATATGTAGCTCTTTTGAAAATGTCATCAACGATTTGGTATTTTGCAAGTCTATTCATATCTAACTTACCAGTTTTACCACTGAATGCTTTCTTGGAAAGTTGTGCAGACTGTTTCATTTCAAATTCCTTTGCCATGTGAGCAACAATCTTTTTGTTTTTGTTTTCTATTTTCTTTCCAGTGAAAAGACCTCTCTCATAATTTTTAGTCCAATTTTCTTGAGTCTTATACTCGGGACATACACCCACGTATTCTCTCCAATCAGATAGAACTTGTTTGAAAGGAAGAACTACTTTATGCATATCATTTTTTGCAAAAACTTCTTTTAGATTGATTTGAGTTTTGATAATGTTTTCGTCTGAAAGAAATTGTTCTTCATTGTTATGTGCAAAGTGTTCAGTGATTGATTCCCTTGCACCATCTTTTTCGTCATGATAACCTTGGTCTTTACCACCTTCTTTACCACCAGTAGACTTGACTTGTTGTTCTGCATCATCAGTGTCACCTTCTTGTTCTGCTTCTTCCTCTGAAGTGTCACCACTGTCAATGTTATCGTTTAACTCGGGAAGTGAATCCTCTTCTGCATCATCTTCGTCTGAATCACCACCATCAGCAGATTCTTGAGATTCGTTTTCCATCTCTTCCATTTCTGATTCTTCTTCGTCACCCTCTTCTCCATCTTCATCAAGGTCAAACATTTGAGGAACTAACATCTCATCATCTTCAGTCCTTGTCTCATTCTCTTTAGACCACTCATAGATTGCAGTAGCACATTCAACAACGTCTTCCCAAGTCTTACATGCTTCTGACATGTCTAAGAATTCTTGTTCTACTTTATTGAACTGAAGACCAAGTCTTGAACCGACCTTAGTTTGTAAATTGATTTTGTCAATCAATGAAAGTTCTGAAAGATTTCTTTCCTTAAGTTGGAAGAAGTCCATTGTCATTAATTCATTGTATGCAGTAAAGAAAGATTTTCTCAATCCTTGGAATTTGTTTTTGATTGCTTTCTCAATCCTAACGTCTTCTACAACATTAAGATATCCTTTAAGTGTTCTATTCATTTCTAATGCAGAGTGAAGACCCTCGTAAGGTGTATTCAATGCATGTCCAACTTCATGTCCCATGAATAGGTCATAAAGTTCACTACTGATATCTTCCTTAAAGATAGGACAAGCAAGTATCCTATTCTTTACATCAAAATATGCAGTTGGTATTTTCTTATGGACAACAGTGATATTCTCTGCAGCCATTAATTTTGCTAATTGGTCTTTTTGTCTAGTTATTTTTGTCATGTTTATAGTATACTAAAAAGTGAAGGTCATTGTCAACGCTTGAGAGTAATAAATTTTCTCCTTGATTTTGAAAATTGTTTCATTGGGGATTTGAAGATAATCTCTTCTTTGGTTCCAGTCTTGATGTATCCAACTAAGTGTCCAGCATCATTGACTATGTAAGTGTGATTGGATATTTCCCAATCTGTAATCTCTTTAAGATATTTCATTAAGCTACAAGTGTCTCCCATGAACCACTACAACCTATTGCAGAGTTGTCTCCACCTTGTCCTTCATACCACCATTCCATATTTAAACCTTTGAATGATTGTGCATAGATAATTGCATTGAATCTCATATCATCAACTCTTTGACCAATACTGTCTATTTCGTAAAATTTACCTTCGATAAAGGGGAAGTCGTTATTAACAACTTTAGTAATAACACCTTCATAGGTTTTACCACTTTGTTCGTATTTGACTGAATCATATTCAGTAAGATAGTTTATATTATTCACATTTTCTCCTTGTTTTTTCATTATATACATAGTATACCAAAAAGTGACACCCATTGTCAAATTTATTTTTTGCCTAAAAAAACCCCAAACGGGGTTTTACTATCATTTTTGGGGTGTCATTGTCAAGTCTCTGAGCGTCTCAATGTGACATGGTCAAGGGATAAGTCTCTAGTTCTAGAATCAGTTATAATCCTGTCTCTATCTGCAGTGAACCATTGAGATATAGTGTATCTAGCACCTCTTCTAACGGGATATACACCATGTTTTAGGTCTACTCCTCTAAATACTACCCCTGTTCCTAATACGGGGGTTATAATCTCACCACTTGGCCCCTCATCGGGAAAATAAGTCTCACCACCTTGGAAGGATTCATGACCATTTATATAAAGAATAACAGTCCATTCTCTACTTAGTCCGTCCTTTTTAACGTTATCGTTTCTTAAATCGACATCAGATAATTCATCTGTATGTGGTTCTTGAACACCACCTATATCCCACTCATTAAGTGCAGACATTTCGGGATATACTCTTTCACCTGTATTTTTGTATATCTCACCAATAACGTCAAAAGATAGTCTATTAAAGATATCTCGAACCCATTGAGTGTGAATATGCAATATGTTTATTGCAGTGTAATCTGACCCGTCTCCTATTGTTTTAAGATGCGAGTGTTTCTTCAGATACAGAATCAGTTCTTTCGATTCCTTCTCCGTTATCAGATTCGGAAGTAGTAAGACTTTCTCGTTCTTGTATTGCTCTTGCGTATGCAATTCTTGTTTCATAATCAATTCTCTTTTTTCTCTCTTTTGGTCGTGATTTTAATGCACGTTCCAGTTTAAGTCTAGATGCACGTTGTAGGAATAGTATTCCATTTAAATGGTCACATTCATGTTGAACACACCTTGCACCTAAACCAGTTAAGTGTATTATGTGTTCTTCACCCTCTGCATCTTGATATTTAAGTTCTATCTCTTTTGACCTTTTTATCATTAGATAAATGTCGGGGAAGGATAGACAACCCTCTTTCATTAAATCAGTTTCTTGAGATGCTTTAGTAATCTCGGGATTAAAAAATGCTTTAGTTCCACTATCTGCAGTTTTCATTACAAAAATTCTGTAGTTCAATCCAACTTGATTTGCAGATAATCCTATACCACCAAATTGTTCCATAGCAGCTGCCATGTTGATTTCTATCTCTTTGGGGTCTTCGGGTGGGTTCTCGAAATCAAATTCGGGTGGTGGTGTTCGTAAGACCTTTGAGGCCTCTTCTATCAATTCTAACATATTATAACGGGTAAACCCCTCCTCCTTTGACTCTTACATCTGAAATTTGAAATCCAAAGAAATACAAGATTGCATTCCATATTTTTGCACCTTGTTTCTTAATCCAATTAAATGCATTCTGTATTCTCTTAGTAATCTCATTAAGAATTTTCTTGGCTGCATTTGCAACCTTAGAAGAAAACTCTTTTGACATTTTCATAAGTTTATTTATCAGTTGTGATTCAGTTAGATTTTCTACCTCTTCTGTTAAGAAAAGATTTGAATTTCCACATTCGTTGTGTATGATATCTGAGAGGGTGTCCATGTTTAATTTTTGTTTTGCTTTCTTACTTCTTAAAGAAAGATATGGTGAACTTTTACCACTCGATTTGAATGACACATAAAAGTCATTTCCCGAGGCAAGTGCTCCACCATGTTTGATTGGGTCTCTTAAGTTTTGAACATGTGAAAGACCTCCACCTTCATAGAAGGTTGCAATCATTGTTGCAGTTGGCCAAGTGTCTTTACCGAACTTTGCATGACCAGTTGCAGCTTCATAACAAAATAGTTTTTTCAATTCGTCATTACCATTAAAGGTTTTTTCTAATCTTTGATTGAGTTCTTGTGCATAGTTATGTCCAATATCTAATTCTGCAAGTTTATCTTCTTCTTCTCTTGATAATTTGTCTTTACCTTTAAGTTGTTCTAAGTCACCTACCGCACCTTTATGAGATAACTTAATCATTTTCTCTTCTAGTTCTTTGACTAATTTTTGTGCTTCTTTTTGACCACTGGAAGAGTTTCCATATGCTCTCATTGCAGCCTCTACTGTAGATATTGCTTCTGCTTTACCAGCAGACATTAACTGAGAACCACCCGATTTTTTAAGTGATACTCTAATATTACCACTCTTATCCATAAGGTCGGTTTTAGGTGTAGTGTTTGTTCCTTTCCATTCGTTAGAAAGTCCACCTACTTTCATAGAACCAGTTTGTTTAAGTTCTGATATACCTAACTTGTTTTTGAAATCTATTGCAGTTTTCATTGCAGACTCTTCCCAATCAGTCCAATACTTATCGAATCTCAACCACTCGGGTGAGTTATAGTCTATACCTTTTCCTAATTTTTGAAGTCCTACTGCAATACCAGCTTCCCAATCTTCACCAGTTGGATTTGCTTGATTTACAGTTGAAAAACCATTACCACCTTTAAGAATATTCCCTAATGTAGTTCCAAACACCATTTTTAAGTTCTTAGGTGTCCATAGTGTTAAGTCTTTTTCGTCTCCAGCAGATTGTAGTTCACTGGATAATTCATACCAAAGGTCTTTGTCTTTTATCTTAAGTTCGTTTCCGTCCTTATCAAGTAATATTCCGTCTTCTGCTTTTTGTAAGAATCCACCCCTATTTTGTCTTTTGAATAGGTCTCCCTTAGACATTTTAGAACCTTCAGATATAACTTTAGGTAAGTCTAATTTGACTCCTTCGTATGTTGGATTAGTAAACTCTGAGAATGATTTCATACTACTATTTATATTATTCTGCAATTCTCGAGAAGTTTTTGTGTTTCTCAAACCTAATAACGTCATTAAATTTATCATATAGTGCTTCTCCTTTATGAGATATGATAAATGCATTCGTCTTTTCTGTCAAGCTGTTTAATAGTTTTAAGAAATCGTCTGTTCCTTGTGTGTCTAATGAAGAGTCAAATACTTCGTCTAATATCAATAGGTTAGTGTTAACACTATTCTTCATTCTTGCAACACTTCTCCATGTGAATAGTAGTGCAAGGTCGATTCTCATCTTCTCACCTTGAGAGAAGTTATCGTATTTGAATACGTCTCTGAATCTTGACTTGATTGTTTCTTCAAACTTTTCATTAAGTTCAAACCCAACATAGAATTCCAATTGTGCAAGATACTTGTTAATTAGTTTATTCATGATTGGAACATACTGTTTGATAATCTTCTGTCTTACACCTTGGTCACGTAATAACACTTGTGCAATTTCATAGTAGTGTTGTTGGTCAACTAATGACTCTTTCTTTGCATGTAGAATGTTTAGTTTGTCTTCACTGTCGTCTATTCTACTCTGAACGTCTCCATTACCCTGTCCTTCTTTTTTAAGTTCTTCTATTTCTTTTTGAATCTTTTGGATAAACTTCTGATTGGATACAACTTCTGTTTGTAGAATACCAACTTCCTTTTGAACTTTAGTTATTTGGTCTTGGATTCCGTTGATTTCTTGGATTCGGGTATTAAGGTCTTCGACTTGTTCATCAAGTGTTGCAATCGCCTCCTTGATTTCTGAGATTTTAGTCTGTTTCTCTTCAATGTGTTTCTTCTTATGTTCATGGTCTAATCCCTGTTTGCATGTTGGACAATCGTCATTGTTTTCATAGAACTCAATGTCTTTAAGTGCTTTCTTTCTAGCATTTTCAAGTCCAGCTTCCATGTCGACAACTTGTTTGAGTCTAGTTTCTTTCGAATCTTTATCACTGATACTGGTTGTTTTCTCCACCACATTTTTCGTCTTTTCATCTATGTCTCCTAAAAGGTTATTAATATTCTCTTGAGTTTCATCAACAGTAGATTCATATTTTAGGATTTTCGATTCACGATTTTCACGAAGTGCATTAAGTTGTTCATTCAGTCCGTTAATTCTTTCTTCAAGTAAGTCGATTTCATGATTATTCTCTCTAACCTCAACAGTATGGTTAGAAATCTTTTTCTTAAGGATATCACCCATTGTAGAAAAGATTGATATATCCAAAAGGTCTTCCACGAGTTTACGTCTTTCAGTTGCCTTTAATTGCATGAAAGGAGTAAAGTTTGCTGACCCGAGGATTGCAACTTGAGTAAAGGAACGATAACTCATTTTGAGTATGTTCTTTTCTAAGTGTTCTTGATAGTCTCTGACTGTTGCATCTTGATTGACGAACACATCATTAACATAGAGTTCGAATTTGTTTGGTTTTGCACCCCTAATGACCTTATATTCCTTTTTACCAATAGAAAACTCTACCTCAACCCAAAGGTTTCCACCATTGATAGAGTTGATTAGAAGGTCTTTCTTGAGGTTTCTGAACCCCTTTCCATACATACCAAAACAAAGTGCATCAAGTAATGTAGATTTACCAGCACCATTATCACCTAAGATAAGTGTTGTTTGGTGTTGGTCTAATTGTATTTCAGTAAATTTATTTCCACTGGATAGTAAGTTCTTATATCTTACTTTCTTAAAATTTATCATAGATAGTTATGTTCGTCTAAAGCCTCATTGTATAGTGACGACATGAGTTCTGAAAGTGGTTTTTTCTTTCCTTGTATTTCTAACCCGTCAATATAGTTGTTTAATATAGTTAAGGTGTCTTCGATATCTTCTATATCATCGTCACCATAGAAATCCATGTGTTTGTTATCATCAACCACTGCAACGTGTAATGGATTACTTGCATGTAGTTTATCTAAGAATGTATCAAACCAATATGGATTGTCTTTGTTCACTACTATAACTTTTACAAACTTTCCAGTGTATTTTGAATAGTCTTGATTTGAAATTGTTTCGAATGTTTCTTTTTCGTCATCATAGAATGACTTTTCGAACATAGTAATTGGATTTAAAATTGGGGTAAGTTCTTGTGTATCAGTATCAAAGATATGAAAGTATTTGTTATCTCCATAGTCTGACCAAGTAAATTGCATTTGAGACCCAAGATATCTGATATTTGCAAATTCAGATTTTTGGTGGAAATGACCACTCAAAACTGTTTCAAATCTTTTTACATAAGAATGGTCTAATCCGTGTTGACACGTCATGCCTGGCATCATTAATGCACCTTCAAATTCAAAGTGACCCATACACCAACTTGCATTTGCACTCATTAAGAAGTCGACTGCATCTGCATAATTCTCGGGATTAATCCATGGAGACAATGCAATGTTAAATCCGTCATACTCTTTAACTTCATGTTCTACAATAACATTTACGTTTGGTTGATTGTATAAAAGAAGTTCGGGTGCATTCACCTCATTTGTATTCTTATAATAAGTATCATGATTACCTAGGATTAAATCCATAGTAATACCTCTCTCATTCATGGGGTCAATGAAGTGTTTTATATTTGCTTTCATAGAGGAGAAGTTTATATACTTTCTTCTATCAAAGTAATCACCTAAGTGAATGATATGATTTATATCATTTTCATCTAAGTATGGGAAGAAGACTTCATTATAAAATCTTCCTTGATAGTCTGACATAGCTTCCATGTCACCACGGACACCACAATGGGTATCATTTAGTAGAGCAATTTTCATTCAGTGAATTTTTCTAAGTTAGTTGATTTTTTTACTTTTTTTGTTCTTGACTTACGTGGTTCGTATTCGACCCTATTCATATTTTCTTGCATCCACTCCACGTTGGTGTTGGTCAAGGTTGGGTCATGTATTCCATCAATTGTATCGAATGCACTTGTTATCATTCCAGCAGCGTCTGTTGCTTGTTGTTTAATGAAGACTTGTTTTTTCTCCTTTTGGATTCTTCTGAGGAAGGCATAATAACAAATTTGTGTTATGTATGCAAATGCGTTAGTTGATTTCTCGGGGTTGAAATTTCCGATATACTGAATACAATTTTCAATTGCATCACATATCATTTCATCTCTGTATGTGTAGTTGATAAAATTAGGACGAGTCGATAATCGAGTCGCAATCTTATAGATACATTCACCAATGTATTCTGTCATTTGAGGTTTAGACTTACCTTTCTCTTCTGCAAGTTTACATGCAATGTTAAACTCGGAGACTGCAGCCGTAAAGTCTTTGTTAGATACGTAATGGACTGCTTTTTTGGGGTCTTTTTTCGTTGTCATACCACTATTATACACCAAATACGTTATTTTGTAAGAGGGTTTTAAGTATTTATTTTTTTAATTTATTTACCAAAACCCACTAGACAAATGGGAAAAGTATGATAAAATAAATATGTTGCTGCGTTGGAATATACTAATAAGGGATTAAGTGTAGGAAACTACTCTACTCTTATTAGGACTATTAATTGCACGACTCATTCTATCGATATCACCAACGGCAAGTTCAAACATGCACCAACCTAAAACTGTATATACTATATAGTGTTTCACAATCTATCCAATCCTACGTTAATTAACCAAAAGGACAACAACATAAAACCGAAAACAAGGACTTGCACGACTGACATGATTGCAACTTGTTTCATTGGGTGAACGTCAACAATTTTCTCAATCCAAGATTCATCAGGAGAGAGATTTACGATTTGTAATACTTTCTTTTCTGTTTCGGGTTTTGTGAACCAAGGAATGAACATTATTATATTCCTGTTATTGATATTACAGACACTAAGAAGACAGCCATAAGTGTGCTTATCTCCAAAGTGTCTCTAAGTTTGTGTTTCATTAAAACATTCTCATCGATGATGCATAAAACATTATGATGAATGGTAGTAAAAATGGAAGAGTCATCAGCACTAGAAATTCGATAGTTTCAATCACTTTTCGTTTCTGAGGACGAATGATATGATTGACTTCTCTAGCTTTTCGCACCATGCTCTTCGCAAAAAAGGTTGCTGTGGTCATGGTTTTCCTAAAATTAAGTTATAAGTATTTTGTATAATGCGATATAAATCTAAATTATACGCACTTATTTAGACAAACTAAAAGTCTAATGAATTTTCTTGGGGTTGATTGGTTTTATTGAGGATTCAAAATCACTCTCTGCAAGTTCTTCAAAGTATTCATCAAATAAATCTTCTTCAGATACATTCTCTAAAATAGAGTCAACTGCCTTTTTCATATAATCTTTACTAATTTTCTTTACATCATTTGTTAATGGGATAGATTTAGATTCTACCATTTTTAACCAGTTTGCAGAGGCTTCATCATAAAAGGGAATAAACTGTTGATTCATACTACTTCTATGCAAGACTTGGTCAAAAGGAATTTTGACAATAGGGTCTTCACTCATGGGTGCATAAGGATAGAAGGTTGCAAGTGTTGAATTGACTGGTTGTTGAACTGATAAATGACATATCATAGGTAGTGTGATTTCTATACCTTCCGCAGAGTCTCTTACCATTCCCACAAACTCAGCACCAGTTTTAAGTTTTATAACTTCGTATTTCTGTTCTTTAATTAAGTCTGAAGGTCTTGTCATTTTAAATCAAATTGTTGTATGTTGTAGGAAAAGTTCTCCTCGTTGTATATATTTATACGTTCTTTAAGGTGGTTGAGAGTATAGTTATCACATTGCAAATCATCTGCAATATCAAATAATCTCATCTCAGTCTTCCCAGTGGTCTTTCTTAGACCTCTACCAATTGACTGCAAGTTTCTTATTCTAGATTTAGAGGGACTTGCAAACACAACGTTGTTGATTTTTTTAATATTAATTCCTGTAGAAAAAGTTCCGTATGATGCTAGTATGACATTATTTTTTTTCTTCCTTGGATTGTCGACTATCTCTCTGACTGTTTCCCTGTCTTCTGTGTCGGTTCCACCATGAACATAATGTAAAGTTCCATTCATTCTACTAACCATAGGATTGAACATTTCCCATAATGGTTGTCCATGTTTTTCTATGTATTGAAATAACACGAGTGTATTACCTCTCAGAGAACCAACAAGATTGGTTATAAATTGGTTCCTACTATCACAACTTACCAAGTAATCCATTTCATCTTGGTATGACATTTTCTTCTGTTTAGTATGACGAAGTATGACACAATCAATTTTCAAATTTGCAATTGTTCCCGAATCCATGAGTTCTTTTGAAGTTATGACCTTTTTGACTGGGCCGAATAAACCTTCTAATTGAAGTCTATGAACCTCTGACCCGTCCAAAGTTCCTGTAGTTCCAATACGAATTGCAGTGGTCTTCATCTTCTCCAAGATACCTTTAAGTGTTTGTGCTTTGAATAAATGTGCTTCGTCACCAATGACAACATCAAAAGACTCTAGCACCTCCTTTGGAGCTTTTGCGAATGATTGCCATGTGGTGACTGTAATAGGTGAATCAAAAACTTCTTGTCCGTGGTATATTTTACAGACTGGTTCTGTATAACCATAATCTACAAAGTCTTTGGTTAACTGTTCCACAAGAGAAGTGGTTGGAACTATAACAATAGTTTTCTTATCATAGTATCGTGCAAGTAAGTATATGATTAATGACTTACCACTTGCAGTTGGAGACAATAGTAATTGTCTTCCATATTTTATAGTTTCATTGAAGGCTTCTATTTGATAATCTCTAGGTTCAAAAGGAAGTTTTAAATCAGCTAACCATTCTTGACTACACTTCTCTGTAGTTTTTTTCCCTATAACATCTTCAATACCACCAAACTCAAATCCACGTTCTCTACAAAATTCATCTACATATGGAAGTAATCCTATGTATATCTTTTTAGTTTTTAAAGAAAATAATCTTACCTTCCCGTCCCAAAATTTATTTCGGTATGAAGGCATGAACTTTGCATTTGGAACTGTATATGAGAAAAAGTCGTATAAGTCTCTTGCAAGACCATCGTCACAATCGACTTTCATAAAGACATCATCTATCTTCGAAACTTTAACCATTTTATTTAAAAGGATAACCCAATAACCACCCTACTAGTGATTCCCGTGTCCCCCTTGTGACTGGTGTGACTTGGTGATGAACGTCTGAAGGAAATACGATAATACTACCTTTAGTTTTTGCACTGAATGGTGCAGATTGTAAAATGTTGTTTAAATCAATTGTAGTATCTATAGACCTTAAATTATCAAAAGAACCGCCAGGTTCTAACCACTCGAACCTTCCACCCTCATAATCATCAGGGTCGGATAACTGAATAGTTATACTCAACTTACGTATCATTCCAGTTTTTTCGTCATGAATCATTCCTGTTGGGCCACTGTCTGTATGCCAAGTATAGAAATCACCACCACCTAAATGTGGTCTGTTTGTATAATTTGTAAATTGAAAATTTTCAAAGTGACTAAATTCCCATAACCAATGATTCTCTACACTTGCATGTTGTATTGCAGTTGCAAGTTTTTCATGAAATTTTTGTGGTAAGTGGTGGTCTTGCATCCACTTGACTTGAGACATTCTAATTTCACTAACCTCTGCACCACCCTCTAGGTCTTCTCCATCAGGGTCAAAACTATTACCACCAACTCTACCACCATGCCATTCTAGTTTACTGGCAATTGCAAGTATTTCCTTTACTTCTGTCTCATTAAAGAATGCTTCTGCAATCCAAACATGTTTGTCGTAATGCATTAAGAACCTGCCATGAATTTTCTCCAATCGATTGTATTCTTAATCGTTTGGTGTCTCCAAGTAATGTTAGTCATACACTCTTTGAGATAATCTATTGTGACTTTTAAATACTCAATTTTTGCATTGAGTTCTTGTATATCTGTATCTGAATTATAGAATAATTGTAAGTCATTTTTCATAATCTTTAATCCGTCTAAAGGGTCATCATTCCAACCAAGTTCTTTTATTTGGTCTTCTGACATTTTTCCGTTATACCATAACCATTTATTTTTTAATAGTGTATCGTATTTGAATTGGTATTGTTTCATAACAAGAATCTTACTTGTTAGTAAGTCTTGATATTTTGCATGGAGTTTAGGGATTTCTAAAGAAGACTTATCAAGTTCGATATCGTCTATTTCACAATCCTTTTCCCACTGGCTCTTAATTTCATCTAATGTCATAATATACTATTATACCATATTTATGGTATTTTAGGAAGTGGATTCTATATCGTAATATGTAAATCTAAACTCTACAGTTGCAACCACCGCTTCTGTTTCTGCACCACTTTGTAGGTCTATACCACTCAATGATATAGGGAATGCATCATGGAATCTGAAGAATTTATTTGGTATGTTTTTGTTAGTATTAACTACTATTGTAATGTCTGAATATTGTGCAAGGTCATTAGTGACATCACTATATTGACCTGTTGCAGTCTTCTCAGTCCCAGTAAAGTTTGCATATGCACTTGGGTCTGACACTGGAACGATTGCGTTCATCCAGTCATACATTTCTTTGAAGTTAGACAAATCTTCGTCAACTAAGAATGATACACTTAGTGATTCGAATGACACTTTATCGCCTGGGAAAAATGCATCTAATCCAACACCAGCTGCACTGACTGTTTCAGTGAATGATAAGCCTGGGATATTTACTGATTGAACATAGTATTCCACTGTAGGAACTTTATCAATTAGTAATCTAAAGTTATTCTTATTGAGTATTGATTTGTTAATTTCAGTCATTTAGTTTTAAAACTCTCTTATTTGTTGAAGTGTCAAAGTAATCATTACCTCTATACTCTCTATTGACTACCTCTTCACAAAGGTATCCGTCTTTTTCATACAGTGTGGTAATTTTTCTGTTTATTATACCATCTGTTGTTTCTTCCCCATTAGGGAATGCTTTAGTTGACCAAGGGCCTTCTAAAACTTTCACTGTTCTTTCATAATCTGTCATAGTTTTTCCTTCTAAAGGGGGTGAATAATATCACCCCACAATACTATTTATAGTTATTTTTCATTAACAAACTCATTCAATTCAGATGCAACGGCAATAATATCCTGTGCATTGATTGATGTAGTAAGTAATGGTTTCTTATCATCAGGGTGATTATCGTTGTGGGTGTAAACCCCATCGTTTTTCCTTTGTAAGTTTTCTATTAGTATAGACTGAGCCATACTTAGTAAGTCGGCTCGTATTTCATAACCTGATTTTCCATTTGACATAATTTCCTCCTGTGTGTGTGTTTATGTCTGTATCATCATTGATACCTTATATTTAGGTTGACAATAACACTCACTTTTTGAAAGCAAAAAAAAAGGTCTCGTGAGAGACCTTTTTAGTATTCCGATTAAGGAATGAGACTTTCGTCTTACAGAATGTTTGACACTGCAAATTTTCTGTAGTATTGGTTTGTTCCTGCTGAAGCAAGTCCGTCTGCTGGTGTAGCACCAACGAATGGATTTGAAACCATACCATATCTAGTTTTGAAACCGATTTTTGGTTGGAACGTATTCTCACCAACTGCACGAACCATTTGTAATGGAACGTAAGGGCAATAGAATAAACCAGCGTCATAAGGGTTTGAACCTCTATAACCAACTGTTAAGTAGTCTGAACCAGCATATGGGTCAACGTATACTTTAACTCTTCCGTTTAATACACCAGCAAAAGTATTACCAGTATCATCAACGTTTAAGTTGGTTGAAAGAGCAGGTGCGTAATCTAATACACCAGCCATTGACAATGCTGAAGCTACGTCTGAAGAACATAGAATAAAGTTTCCTTTACCCCTTCTTGTTTCTTTAGCAATAACATTTGATTCTCTTTCGATTTGGAACAATAGTCCTTTGAACTTTTCTACAGACCATCTTCCGTTAGCATCAACGTCTAAGTTAAATGTTCCACCAACTGCAGTTGCTGACGCACCTGTTTTAGCTTGGTTGTTAACACTTCTTACAACTTCTCTGTTGATTTCTGCTAATATTTCTGATGATAATATATTTGCAAGTTCTGATTCTGCATCAAGGCCGTGGATTGCTTTAAGGTCTTGTGCAAGTTCTAATGAATATTCCGCTTTTAGTGCTCTTGACTTTGCTGTCACTGTAGCTTTCTCGATTGAGAATGCCATTTCAGCAAAATGGTTTCCAGCACCATCACCTAGTGATTCTGCTGAAGCTGTAGACATACCTGTAGAAGTCTGTGACGCATAAGAACCATTGAATGGGTCTCCTGAGTGGTCGCTTCCTACTGAAGTTGATGTTGTTTGAGCAGATGCTGAGTAATCAGTTCTAGCTTCGTTATGTAAAGCTTCTGATGTATTCAGTCTATCAGCGTCAACGTCATCGTTATATCTTGCTTTCATAGCAAAGATAAGTCCAGTTGGGCCGGTCATTGGTTGAACACCGCAAATGTCGTATGCAACGAGATTTGGCATAGCACGTCTTACTAATGAAATCAATATTGGATCCCAGTTAGAAATTCCTGTGCCTGTGGAATTTAAAGGTGCTGCTTCTGCAAGAGTAGCTCTGTCTTCGTTTAGAGCTTTTTCTTGGTTTTCAAGGATAACAGCTGTGACTGCACGTTTGTAGTTATCTTCGATTTTTGGTAAATCGGAGTGTTCTAGAATCGGCGACCACTTATCTTGTAAGTTTTCTGATAAAAACATTGTTTTTAATCTCCTTTAAATTAACCTAATGGTTTAAGTTTTGATAATGCCTCTGAATATCTAGCAATTGAAGGTTCTAGAACAGGTTCTTTCTCTTCTGAGATTTCTCCAGTTCCTTCTTCAACTATAGTGTCTTCAGAGATGGATTCACCTTCAACTGGGAAGTAAGCTTCTTTGATTTCTTGAACTTTATCACTAAAGTCTTCGATATCTTTAAAGTCTACACCATTTGATAATGATACCATTTTCTCTTTTTGTGATTCAGACAAGTCTTTACAGGCTTCTCTTATCACGTCACTTCTCTTAAGTTGGTCGTTCTCTTCAACAATTTCCATGTTTTTAGACACTTCGTTGTCAAGTTTCTCTTCCATCTCATCGAGACGATTTGCGAGTTCATCGATAACGTCATACTTATCTTCAGGAACGTCAACATAATGTTCTACGAACAATGTTTTCAATCCTTCGATAAAGTTTTCAGTCATCTCAGACCTCAAACCTCTTTCTATAGCAAGTTCATTTTCTTTCGTCCATTCATCTGCACAATAAGTAAGATACTTGTCAACAGCTTCCGCAAGGTCACCTTTAACTTTCTCTACTGAGGTTTTTAATTCTTCTGAGTATTGAGACTCAAGTTCTTCTTTGATTTCAGCAACTTTTGAAGTCACTGCAGCTTTGAAGATTGTTTTAGCTTTTTCTTGATTTTCTTCTGAAAGGTCAAGTGCTTCTGAGATTGCAGATAGGTCGTCTTCTACTTCTATCTCTACTAATGAAGATTCGAGTTCTGCAGAAGTTTCTTCGTCAACAGATTCTTCTTTGACTTCTTCTTCTTTCCCATCTTCTTCTTCGTCTTCATACTTCTCTGCAAATTTAGCAACTTCTGCTTCATTCATAGATTTTAGTGTTTCAACGATTTTTCTAGCGACTTCTGCTTTTGTCAAGGTTTCGTCAACTTCGTCTTCTGATATACTACCAAAAGTTTTTTGAAGTTCTTCTTTAGTCATTTCCTTCATATTGTTGACGATAGCTTTAATGTTCTCCATTTTAGATGTTGTAGCAACATCTTTCTTAGAATCTTCTTCACCTTCTTTGAGTTTATCACCCTTTTCAGGTTTTGATGCACCTTTCTTCTGAGCATCACCTTCGTTAGAAGGTGCTGTTTCAGCTGATTTTACTGATGCAACAGCTTTGTCAACAGGATTTTCTTCAGGTTTGACGACATCACCCTTTCCGCTTTCGATTTTCTCAGCGTCGGACGACCCTTGTTTTACTGGCTTCTTGTCACCATCTTCTGCTTTAGCGTTAGGCTGTTGACCTTCCTCTAATGCATCTACAGTTTCTTTAACTGTATCTAGGTTTGTTTCTAACTCTGCCATGTTTTTCTCCTGTTTGAGTTTACTTTTTTATTTATATGTTAAAGACTCTCAACGAACCTTTTCCATGATTTTATAGTGATTTCTTCCAATTTATGTGATTTTCCCGTCTTAATTTCGGTATGCATCTCATCAATTTCTTGAGCAGTAAGTCTACCATGTTGATAAATCCACTCCACACCTTCCATGATTCCGTTAACGAAAGCTTCAGGTGCAGACGGGTCTGCAACAATGTCACCTGCTGTAGCAAGTTGAAAGTCATCTTTTACATATTGAGCACCACCTTTTTGTTCTAGTGAACCAAGTCCACGAGATGATACTCCCAATTTAGCACCATCATCAATCAAATTTCTTACGATTTGACCATTGGGGGTGCTTAAAATCTTTGCACGTCCCACATAGTTATTACCATCTTCTTCTAGTTTGGTAATCATATGTGAAACTTTGTCTAAATTAATTGTAGGGCCTTCAGGGTGTCCTAACTCACCGAATGCTCTATCTTGTTCTACGAATTCTTTGACGTATCTTTTTACTTCTTTCTGCATAACCTCTTTAGGGTATACACGGCCGTTTCTGTTTTTGATTTCGGCTTGCATAAAGACACCTTCAATGAAGTATTCTTTTTGTCCTTTGTCGTTCTCCTCAATTATGATTGGAGAAACACTGTAATTATTAAACTCTGATATTAATTTCATTGAAAATTTCCTCTATGTCTATATTTTCTTCTTCCGACATTGTTTTAATAACTTCCTTCATGGATTTCATTTCTTTCTCAGCAGATTTTAAATCTTTGTATGTTGCACCACCGAAACTTTGTCCGTCTATGTAGACATGAACTTTACCTCGATATTCAGTGTAAGTGATTACTATATCCTTACCACCTATTTTTACAACATCTCTCTTGAGTTCTTTATGTCCACGAGGCAATTTAAACTTTGCTTCGTTTAACTCAACAGTGATTTCTGCAAAGGATTTCATCAGTTATTCTACTTCACCAGCTGGTTCGTTAACTTTATCCATCCAATCTACTTGCATTTCAACTCTTTTCATATCGATAGATTCTGCAGATTTCTGTTTAATACCAGTAAATATTTGGTCTTTCGCAGTATCTAACTTACCACTCTCAATTGAGTCTACTATTTCTTTTGCAATTTCACTACTCATTTTTAAAATCCTCCGAAGTCATTACTATCACTTCCTTCATTGTCCTCACCACTATCTCCTTCTTTTGAGATTTGTGAGTCTATTAATTTAATGTCTTCTTCCGTCTGTCTTAGAATGTATTTTCTAACATATTCCTTAGAAAAATACTCTCCAACATAGTCGGAAATATTTGAGAGAGTATCTAATCTCTCTCTTATTATCTCTGCATCCTTCAACTCTGTAAAATGGTTGTCGGTTGCAAAGTCATACTGAAGAAAGTCTTTGATATTATCAAATTCATCTCCAGTTGTGATTTCCTTAAGAACTAATTGTGTCTTAAGAATATCTGTAAAAACTCTTGCAAACTTCTTCTGAAGTCTGTTTGTGAACTTATTAAATTTAAGTTCGTCTCTAGAAATTTCAGACGCACGACCCATATTGAATCCGTTGTCTGATTCCATTCTAGAGGCAGGGACGTTTAGTGATTGATATAGTTTCTTCTTAAAGTATTCTATATCTGCAATATCATCTAAATTCTGTCCACCAGGCAGTGTAGTAATTTCTGTTCCTCTACCACCTTCTCTACGAGGCAACCAAAAATCTTCCAACATACTCATATGTTTTCTATCGTCTTTGATTTCCCCTGTATCTGCATTGTAAACCAATTTGTTCTTATATCGGTTCATAACGTCTGCAAGATACTGTTCTGCTTTTGCTTTTGGAAGGTTTCCTACGTCAATGTAGAAAATTCTTCTTTCGGGAGCACGTGATATTCTGTAAATAACAAGTGCATCTTCCAACATTGATAACTGATTTGCAGTCTTCAATGCTTTATGCAGATACCCAATGACTACGTTTTTAGTGTAGTCAAGTAATCCCGAAGTTGTATAACATACAGCTTCAGGTGCAATTCTTACAACATGTCCTTCTGTTGCAGTGGATTTATCAAATCCTTTGTCGTTAAAGAGATAGAACTCTTCTATTTTAGAAATTCTATCAATTTTGTCGGCACCCTTTTTCTTCTCAATGTTTCTAACCTTCTTAATTTTAATCGGGTCAACATTTCTTAAGTCAACTAGACCTAATTTAGGTCTTTTTGAGTCAACGACTTTATGGAAGTAAATTCTTCCATCGACATACCATTTTCTGAACAATTCATGAGAGTTCTGATTGAACTTCATTAGAGATAAGATGTGATTAAACTCTTCTTGTATCTTTTTCTTGATACTATCAGAGAGTTTAACGTCTCTGAGGTCGAGTGATACTATCTTATCTGATGTGTCAGATGTGATACACTCATTAACTATGTCTTCGATTGCAGAGTCACACTCTGGCACCAAAGACGTTTCTCGGTATCTTCGAATAAGTTCTGCCTCATTCTTGACACCGCCTTCCATATCGACAAACGACCCATAGGCTGCTCCCGATACAAAACCACTCTGTTGTTCAATGACGGGAGTCCCGTCATCGTCAACTGGTGGGACAAAAGACGTTTGATTCTTGTCTTCTATCGTTCTTAAATCGTTTTTCTTACGATTTATTTCAAACCCTAAAATTTCCATACTAATATTTATACCACCAAAATGTGTGGTAATTCTTCACTTTAAAGACTACTGAACTCTTTCCCAGTGAGAGAAAGTAAAGTCAACAGTAAATTCCTCTAATGCATCAACAGTATCGTAAGATAGTTCGATTGCACCAATATTTTTTGGGAACATGTTGAAAAACTCGTATCTCGCAAGGACTGAGTCATCTTTGTTTAATTGTTCTACGAATGCTCTAGATATAAGATAATCTGTAGATGTTGAACCTACTCCACTATCCATAGCTTGAATTTCTTCCTGCCATGCTTCTAGACCACTTCTTACTGAGAACTCAACATCGTTGATAACTGTAATCTGCCAATCTTCGAAAGTTCTTTCTCCAGCAAGTTTAAGGTTGTGTCCTCTGAAAGGAACTACCACTTCTCCCAACGTTCCCGCAGGGATATTAGCAGCTTTACATAAGAACTCAATCTTATTACCAGCTCTTGGTATAAAAACTTTAAATCGGTTAGCACGTGGGCCTCCACCGATAAGTTGTGCTTTAAATTGGTCTATAGTTGCCATTTATTTCTCCTTAAACTGCACTGTATATTTCTTCAAACTGAACACCACTTCTAGCAGCAACAAAGTTTAAAGTAATAAAATTAATACTTCTAGCAGGTTTCACGAAGATAGAACAAACAAATTCATTTCTATCTATAACTGTATCAGTGTTGTTAGTTTCATCACATAATACTGAGAAATCTACTAGACCTCTTCTATTTTTAACATCTCTTAGGAAAGGTTCTACAGCAGCACGGAATTGAGCTCTTGTGAATGCATCGTTGAATTCAAAGAGTTGTGATTTCGCTGCAACTGCGATTGCTTTTTCTAAGACTATGAATAACCTTCTGACATTGATTCTATCGAATGCTGAAGGACTTGTAAGACCTGTTTTGTCTCCAAATAATACTGTTCCTTGTCCAGCAAATGTCACAACTGGATTAATCCTTGCACGATATAAGTCATCTCTTGATGATTGTGAAGGGTTAAACGCAAGTTTAGTTATACCTAAGTATTGACCTCTTGAGAAACCAGCAGGTGAGAACCATGGGTCTCTTAATAAGTCTGACCTTGCCATTATACCTGCTGTGTGTCCATTAGAGGGCACGTAGCAGTATTTGTCGTTGTATCTATCGTATTGGTATACCCAACCACTGTCTAATACAACATATGAACTTGATGTGACTAATGCGTAGTCTGCAATCACGTTAGTTGATTGTGTAGATTCACTTGATACACCTACGACACTTGCACGTCTAGGTGAAACTATAACCATACAATCTTTTCTTCCTTCTGCAGTTGCAATAAGTTGATTAACGATTGTGTTATGGTCTGCAAGAATATCTTGTTCGACACCACTTCCGTTATCAGTTCTTGTTGAACCAGCAATTAAGAATGATACGTCTATTGTTTCTGCATCACCGAAGTGAGTTTGGTATGCACCATATTTCTCACCAGCAGTAGGAACTCTTCCGTCAACTCCACCAGCAAGTGATGAAGTGATAACTGCAGAAGGTCTACCGAATGGAGTCGTTGCAGATTGTAAATGAGTTCTTGTTTCGTTTGCAGTTGTAAGTAGGTCTGTTGAATGACCTGACCAGTAAATGTAGTCTGATTCTCTTGCAATAACGTTTTTGTAGTAATTTGATTGACCTTGACCATCTTTAGAGTCTGACGCAAGTGATACGAATCCATATGATTCTAAAATTGTGTCTTTAACTCCACTGAATAATCCGTCTTGGTCTGATACAACAACATGAATTTCATCATCTGAACCACCAGCAGCTGTTGCTGTTCCTGACTTAGCAGGTGCTTTATCAAATGAATTATAAAATTCCCAGTATCTATCTACGTTAGCACCACCTGTGACGGCAGTTAATAGACCTGTTCCACTTGGTTGACCAAGTGCTTCGATAGTAATTGAAGTTCCATCAGGAATCGTCAATACTCTGTATTCGTTGTTATGTCCAGCAAATCTCACGATGTCTCTTACGAACATACCTGATGAATCACCAACTGTTATAGTTGTTTGACCCACTGACTCTGTTCCTGTGACTGTTGTCACTGCATCGTTGAAATATGCATTTGCAGACCCACATACTGAAACCTTTAATGAATTACCTAAAGAACCTGCGTATTTTGCAACATAATTACCTACAGTTCCGTTTTGAGAACCATCTTGATAAGTATTGACATATTCGTCATTGTTTTTAAGTAATGCAGTTCCACTTGATGAGTTTGCATTGTTTAATTGAGATGTGTTGATTCTAACCACTCTAAGTGATGAACCATATTTTAGAAATGATTCCGCTGAATAGAAGTCCTCTGCTCCAGCGTCGGAATTAGCTGGTTGATAAAAATTATCAACTAAACCCTTAGAATCTGAAACTGTTATTACTTCACCAACAGGGCCCCATTGGAAATGTCCAGCAAATGCACCTGTAGTCGATGAAACGGCTGGGACAACATTAGTCAGGTCTATCTCGGAGACCTGAACGCCTGGTGATACTTGAAATGCCATACTTTTACTCCTGTTAATGTAAAAAGTTGTTTACTGTTTTATTTATAACTTTTAAAAACCCAACAACTATAATTTAATTGGTATATCCATACTTTTGTGAAACCATCGGTCTCCTTCACTATCTACGAAGGTATCTGACTGAGACTCCCCGTCAAATATACCAGCTGGTAATAAATCGTCTTCGATTAACCTCTGTTGTTCTGAATACAATAAATCTTTAACTTGTGTATCGGTTAAATGTTCAAAGTATGCAGTGGTCACAAACCAACTGAATAATACCAAATTCATGACCATATCGTCATTATATCCTCTATCTGCTTCCCAACTATTACCCTTATGAACAAAAGTCATAAGTTCTGTAATAGTATGTCTGTCATTCAGAATAAGTCTATTTTCTTCTAATAATTCTTTAAGTGTAGAACAACCGATTCTCTTAATCTTTCTAGACATGGTCACACCTATGTCTTCGGCTTTTAGTTGACCTTGAACAAATACATTCGGATATTCTATCTCGTAATGTAGTTGTGTTGCAACCATTCCACCCTCTGCATTATTTTCTATAATAACGACTGGTTCATTATAATGTTTAACATATTTATTTATAATATCGGGGAAGAGAAGGGGACTTATCATGTTATCTCTATATGTGCATACTTGTTTAAAGGGACTTGTAGTCACGTCTATAATTGTAAACGAAGAGTAATCTAACCCCCTACCTTTGGATACGTCTACTGTGCAAACGTATCTATGACCCTCTAATGGTTTCTCATAAAGGAATAAGTTGTCTCTATTCCAGTCGGGTTCTAACGCTCTCATACCTAATAGTGTATTAGAGTTAATAAGTGTATTACCAGTTCCTAAGAATGAGTTCCCATACTCTTGTTCGAATTGTGCTTCTGAGGTGTTTGCAATAGTTTCTTTCTTCCACTCTTCGTCTCTGCCTGGCACGTCATACCAGTTGATAAGAAAGGATTTATATTCTGATTGACTATGAACTGCAGATTCATATATCTTATGAAACATATTACCTACACCATTTGCAGTGGAAGTAATAATAACCTTAGAGTCTTTACCCGAGGTCACAACGGGATATGTTGCAGTATAGAATGTCTCTGCATCGTCTACGAATGCAAACTCGTCTAAGTATAGTAGGTTGATTGAAAGTCCACGAATTGAACTTGAAGAAGTTGCAGCTGCAACGACTTTACTATCATTTGCAAATTCTATTGACCCTTTGTTTAGAATCTTGACTCCTGGCTGTAAAAAGAATGGAACAGACTCTAACATGGTGACAATACGTGCAATCATTTCTCTTGCAATTGCACCTTTGTTAGCAAGAACTGCTACAGTGACTTCGGGTTTAAATAATAGAAACCACAACAAATATGCACAAGAAGTAATTGATTTACCACTCTGTCTACTTGCAAGAACCACATTGAAACGATTGTCATTATAATGGTTGATTAGGTTTTCTTGATATCCACGAAGTGTAAAGGGAACCATACCTTCGTCTAGTGATATGATTTGTGTGTAATTTTCTATAAAATGAGCAGGATTTTCAGAACACTTCAAGTATTCTTCCATTTGTTTTTTGGTATACTGGGTTTCGATTCCAGCTCTTTTGATTAGATTATTACCAAGATAACCTTCGTTTGTGGGTTTAACCATCTTTCTTTTCTTTCTTCAAAAACTTCTGCAGTTCTGAAGTAGAACCAACATATAGGTGATTTTCAACTTTACCTATTCTTTGTTCGTCCTCTTTTTCTAAATCCTTAATTTTTTTCTGAACGTCTAGTAGTTTCTCTGCAGTATCCGCTACAGTCTTTATCAACTGTCCTGCGACCTCATATGCACGTGGGTGTTCCGTTTCTTTAGACAACTCAAGTATTCCGTCTATTGCATCTTGACCACGTTCTACGAGGTTGTAGAGGTTCTCACGAGCATACTTATAGTCCGTGTCCATGTTCTCTGCTCTTGTCGGTAATTTAACTACTTGTGTTTCTTTTTTGATATCGGTGTTGATATCTAAGAGAGAGTTTAACTTATCGTCTATTGGTTCTTTTGTCATAATTAACTGTCATTGGTTTCACTAAAACTTTCTTTAGCACCATCATCATAAAATGTCACTGTTTCTGCAACTACGAATGTATCTGTTGGGTCAACAGAACCTACAAATTTAAGTGTAGTGTTTGTTTCTATAGTCACTGCACCTGAAACTACCATTGATAGTTTATCAGCTGCAATTGAAACAACTGTTGGATTGGTTGCATTCCCTGTTCCAAATATTTCGTCATTTGCACTTATCTTTGTATTTATTGCACTCGGAAAGGTGATTGTTGTGGAGTTAGACACTGCATTCGGTATTTCTGCAAAGGCAGGTTCATAGTGTTTAACCTCTTTGATTAAACCTGATTCTGCAATTTCTGAAGTTGTAAAGTTTGCATTTCCAGTATTGATATATTCTCTTTCAATAACACTTTTAATAACACTTCCAGTGTAGACTGGGCCGAAGAAGTATAGTTTCATAGTAAACTCTAAGGTATACTCAATAACTCTTCTTTCTTCAAAGGAACCCTCATAAGTATCTTCCATTGCAACACTATTAAGTGTAATTGGAACATCTCTAGTATCTGTCATAGAGTCAATCATTTTCATTGTGACTGTATATTCGGGTTGAAAATATGGTAAAATTTGTTCTACGATTTGTAATGCATCATTCATGTTCTTTGCAAGAACACTTAGTGTAAAAGTTAAGTTGTATGGTGCTGGGTTGTATTGATATGAACGATTCACTCCGTCTGTATCTAAATCAGATTTAGAATGTCTTATCAATTTATTTTGTTGTCTTGTAGGGTCATACTCAAAACCATTCAGTTCGAATGCAAGTCTTGGTAAAGAAATTGCACTTCTATTATTATCTGAAAGATTTGGTTCTTCCTGTAGTCTTGCAAGGAATTTTTGTTTTGGGCCGTATGAAATTGGAACCTTTATTATACTTAACACAGTTCCGTCTTCTTTTGTTTTCTTTAATGTGATATTATTAAACAGTGTTCCGAAGATTGATACTGCTCTTTTAATTGTCTCATTATAAAAATGTGTCCCAAACATTATGTGACCTCACCAAATGGGTTTGTTTCTGAGAAGTCTAAGTAGTTATCTGCTTTGTCTTCAAAGTCTTTATTTTGTGCAGAACCATCATTACTCATAGTCAATACGTCATTGATAGCTGCAATTGTATCTGATACACCCGAATCTACACCAACAAGTGTATCTCCAACTGTAAGTGTTGCAGTGTTATGAATAATTGTTGTTGCATTACCCAGTGAAGTCTGAACCTCACCAACAACAACTCCGTTCTTAGTTATGTTCTCACCAATAGAATAGGCATTCTCCCCATTCATTGTTAATCCTATTGAATATGCTTGGTCTAATTCTATTAAGTCTGCATATGAACCAGTATCGAAATCTTCTCCACTGTATTCGAACAACTCACATTGTAATTTAAATACAAATAGTTTTCCGACTTGATAGAATGGATTCTCATGTTCTACGAATTTGATTTCAAACATTGAACCACTGAGAGGGAAATAAAGTAAATCTCCTTCGTTAGGTCTCATTGAAGTTGCAAGGTTTGAGTCTAATGATATAAATCTTTCCCAACTTCTGAGTGATATGATAAATGTTGCTTGGTCTCTTACTTGGACACCAAACTTAGACATGAGGTCTCCTTCTCCTTCAAAACCTTCTGAATTTTCTAAATACATTTCTACAGAATATGCATCACCGAATGTTGACTGCACGTCTTCACCAAGTATAGTGTCTTCCTCTACAATTTCTCTTGGTAGATAATATGTTTCGTGACCATATATTCGTAATGACTCAACAACTAAATCCTCATAGAGGTGTTGTTCAGTCGATACTGCATGGTTAAAAAATACGTTTGTAGGCATTTATTACCCCATTAAGTCCATGACTGGCATTTCAAAGTTCAGTCTAGACTCTTCTTCTAATCTTGTAATCTCTTCTTGTGCTTCTTGTTTCATTGCAGAACCATCGAGTGTCACCCCGCCTGGAAGTGCAATACCTTGGAACTTGGATAGGTTTTCACCCCATTGATACTTAACTAATGCAGTTGCATATTTTTTCAACCACATATCATTATAGATATCAGTCATGTCTGTAGGGTCTAATTTTCTATAACATTCAATAATGATATACTCCCCAGCACTTAATTTACTTGCACTGTAGTCCATGTAGAGTCTGTTAGAGTGCATATTATATCTTATAGGTATCTGACCCACTAAGATATCATTTAAGAGTGATAAGTGTGATTGAACTTGTGAATAATATAAAACACTGGTTGAAGTTAAATCATACAAGTCATTGAGTCTTAATTGGTATTGAATATCAAACATACTTGAAGTCTGACCCGAATTGAAAGGGAATATCTGCAATACACTTAACACATGTTCGGGTAGTGTAATGTAGTTTTGACCTTCACCAAACGTCTGACCTGAAATTGCATGTGTTCCAGTTGTCGCTGCATTGTGAGTTTCATTCGTTTTAAATGAATCAATCTCTTGTTGTGTAATTTGGTGTTTAAGGTATGTTTTTATAGAACCATCGTAATGATATTCACGGAAATATTGAAGTGCCTCGTCCATTCTGTCATCAAATTGGTCATCGTCCACATTGATTTCTAAAACTGGAGCTCCAAGTTTTCTCTTGATATACTCTTTAAAGGTTGCTTTTGAATTTGGTTCTGCCATAGTAGTTTCCTGTTATACTACTATTTATAACGAATTTAATCTTGGAAATAGGTTTTACTTTGAAGTCTATCTATCTTTGTATCTATATTACTAATTGAATCCATAATTCTTTGAAAGTCGGCTTCAATTTGTTCTCTAGTAGCATAATCTCTAGCAATCTCTTCTCTTGTTTTATTGATTAGAATATCAATTCGTTTTTGTTCTGATAGAACATTTCGAACTAAGAAACCTATGGGTAGAATAACAACTGTCATTATGACATTCCATAAGATATAAGGTGATATGACTATTTCCATATCATTATTTATAATATTCTACTCGTCTGTAGTGGTTTGGTTTTGTATTAGTTTTCCATTTTCATCAGTATGAAAAGTAAGTTCATCAGGGTGGAACCCTTGCAACTGAGAATGTCTTGAGTTGTTTGAAAGGAAATTCATATTCATATTGAATGATATACTATATCTATCTTTTTGAGTAAGATTGGGTTCAACCATATGCATTAATGCACTTGGAAATAGAAATAAATGACCAGTTCTTGGTGCAAGTTTCCAGTTCTGTGCATCTCTAGGAGAATATGGAAAGTCTGAAACTACTTTACAGTCTGTATCAATAGCCATAAAATTACCTTCATCACCATCTGCTTTTATATAAAACACACCACTATACCAACAACCATTATGTAAGTGTGGTGCATTCCATGCTGTATTATCATTAATGTTTGCCCATGCATTACCTATTGATAATTGAAGTTCTGTTGGACTATGTCCTGTATAACTCAATAATTCAGTATCAAAAGTATTCTTAATTGTTCTTATTGCTTTAGAGAAGGTTGGATTTCTTTCTACACCATCATTAGACTGCCAACCAGTATACTGATTAGAGACTTGTCTACCCTTCGGGTCTTTCTTTCTCATACTATCCATAGTATTTGCTAACATATCCATATAATCTTGTGTTAATACACCTTCGTCTAAAAGGTTTCTTTCAATACATGCATATGGAAATAGTAATCTAATCGCCATCTTTATCTCCTATAGGTAATTCTAGTTGTATTTCGGGTGAGTCTTCACTGACATGATAAGGACACTCGGGTGGTGGACTCTCTTCTTTAAAGTTTTTACCCTTACCTGTATGTAGTTTCCCACCTCTATATCCACCTAATGCAAATTCTTCACTTCTTGCTTCATTAGAAGTTGATGGGTCTCTTGAAAACTCGTCCATAGTTTTTTGACGACCTTCATTTGCAGTTAGATAACTTCTATTCTTTGTCCAGTCTCCACTTCCGTTTACTAGGTAAGTTGCATTCCACTCCTCTCTTTTAAATGGTATTACTTGAACTAAAGGAGTTCCTTTCTTTATAACAAACGAATGACTGACACGTGGATAAAATATAATTTGTGCATTGTCATAGTTTGCATTAAATTTATCCGTGTCAATAATTCCCTGCCATGTTGCAAAGTATTTATTTTGAAATAAAAATGGGTCTAGATACATAGTGGAATATCCAGGCGGTGTAGTTATGTTCCATGCATTTCTAAACTTAAATGCACTCCTTACGGGTGCTTCATCATCAGGAAGATATTGAAATGCATATCCCATCTGCCATGAGGGGTGATGAGGAGAAGAAGTTTCCCAACCATCTCCAAATTCTGATGAACTAACATATTGACTGTCATCATTATCATCTATGTGACCATTTTTTACAATCATATCTCGATTTGCACACAAATACCAACCACTTTTTAACCAATCGTCCATGGCTGGACATGCACGTATAGTAGTTCCCATGATTCCACGAGTATATTCATTGAACTTCATATTTTTCCACCAATCAGGTGTGACAGATTTTGCTAATACAGGTTTAGTGTCTCTTAAAGTCTGTTCATTAAATGTGTTGAATTCTATTGTGGGCATTGTTTAAACCATTCCTTATCTTCTACAAGTCTAATTTCATCACCTCTGATTACTATTGACTTCCTATCTATATATCGTGCTTCGGGTGTGGGTGCATCTGCACCATGTGGTATTCTTCCGTCAAATACAACAAGTCTATTTGGAACAAATTCTATTTCTGCAATTTGGTGATTCTTAATATGGTCGTTCCTTCCATGTAAACCCTGTTGCATTTCGTCATATATTCTCAAAGGGCCTCCCCAATGTTTTGACCAAAACGTATTAGTGTAATATAGAAATGATAGATTCCATTCATCTTCATCTGAACAATCTGAGTGTGTTGTTCCATGTAATCCTTGTGTCTGAGAGTTTAAACCCATATATTGAAATCTTTCCCATGCAAAACCAAAATCAGTTTGTAGTTTTTTATCTAAAAATCTTGCTACTAGTTTGGGTGCAGAATTGTGGTAATCTGCAATATCACCTGCGAAATTAGGATATGTATATTTTGGACTTCTTTCAAGTGCAGAGAGTAGTGTTCCACCCCAAAATTGATGATGTGATAAACCTGTAGGACTTGTCCCTCTTACTTCATTCCTTTTTGCCCAAATGTTAGAATTAGCAATTGATTTATCGACCCAATGATGTAGTTGGACTGGCAACCAATTATCAATTATGTGAATGTCTTTAAGGGGGAATCCTATATCTTTTAACTTAAAGGACTCATCATGATAAATGAGTTCCATACATTAACCTGTTCTAGAGTCAGGCTGAACTAGTGGTTCGGGAATTACAGATAAGTATTCTTCGTATTGTTTTAGAGTATCTTCTCTTGTGGACATTATCTCTTGAGCAATCTGACTAAAACATGAGTATGCAGTATCACAATATTCTAAAACTCTTCTTGCATCTGCACGTCTAGGGTGATTTGAACCTTCTCTTCCAGCGTATGTTGCATAATATAAATCAATCATACCATACAACTCTGAAGTCGCTTGAGTATATTGACCAATTGTTTGTTCTAGTCTGTTAACATATTGTGTATTTAAGTTATATCCTAAAGGTGGTTCTGAATTTTCTATGTATAATTCAATACTACGTTTGTCTTCATCAGTTAGTATGGATTTTTCTTGACCTTCGAAATCTCTAATTTCGTCATTCCATTTTAATATTTTAATTTCAATATCATCATAGACAAGAACCTCATAATCAAATCCTAGTTCGGGTTGGTCTACATTTTCATATTCCCATTCCAAACCATTTGGTTTTCTAATTATTAGTTTTCCGCTTTCTGTGTAAATTAATGCATTCATTTGTTTGTTCCTCTCTCCATTATATAATAGAATTGTTATTTTTGCAAGATGTTTTTTGCTTTTATCCAATCATCTAGATTATTTATGTTGGAATAATCCATGTCTTTTACCCATGGGCCTCCCCTTGTATAGTGAATACCATGGTAATCCCATTTTTCATCAGGGTTATCATACCCTTCGGTAAATACATACTTTTCGGGTATCGGACTAATCTTATCAGTCCATTCGAATTGGTGTAGTTGTTTTCCTGTCCATGTATTGACAGCTTCGGGTGTTAACTTTTTACAGTCTTCATGACTATTATTAAAAATCATAAGACTCGACCATAGTTTTTTAGGATAATCTATATTGACCTCACCATTAAACTTAGTTGTATCATGTTCTATTTGTTTATACTGAATACATGCAACTGCATCATCTAAATTCAGATAATAGAATAAAGGTAGAATATTGTTTCTCCATATGAAATCATTATCAATAAAGATACTATATCCTTCATAGTTTTCTAAATGTGGTATTAGGAATCTACTGTAAGTAAATTCAGTAGACTGATTTGCATACTCCCTATTATAGTCGGGAAGTTTAGAAATGTCAAGGAATTTGATTTCGGGTTCCCAATGAAGTTCTTTTTGGTATTGACCCATACTTTTAGACAATGAATGTAGTATTGAATTTTTGTTGACCTCATGTAGGTCTCCGTGATTAGAATCATATCCTATGTAAATATTAAGGGGTTTACCTTTTGATTGAAGTGTAGCCTTTTTACTATGTGCATAAACCTCTTCTCTAAAACCTAACTCCATTAAGTTATGGTTGTATTCTAAATTTCCATTACAGAAAGTTATTGATAGACTAGGGTGACTTACATGTTCTTTTTTATCTTCTAGTTTTTTTCTCCAAAACTCTAACGCTTCGTCACAAGTTAAAGGTGTTATATCAAAGATATCATGTATATCTGTTGCAAATATTTCAAAGTTGGGGTCTTCCAATTCCTCAAAAACTTTAGACCTAATAGTGCCTGGGTGTATTCTAAAACCAAATCTATTATCAACTTTATATGTAGTCCCTTGTATTGGGTGTCTTAAACCTTCTTCTTGAATACTCTGAATTAACCAATGTGCTTTTGCACTATGATAATACATAGAGTTTATTTGGATTTCAGACCACATATCTGATTTCTGTTCTTCTGTAAGTTCTACATAATCTCTTATATCTGCATATTCACCATCTGCAGTCTTACAATCCATTTGACCTACTTGTCTACCCTCTCTTTCTATTGCTGTATATACGTCAGGTAAAAACTTGTGATAGTGAACGGATTCTAGTCCAGCACCTTGGAAACCTAAAAAGGTTTTATTCTTTCGAAGTTCTAGTATATCACCCCATTTTATAATTTTTGTGGGTGGAATAATGTTTTCAAAAATATATTTGAATGATTTGTATGCGTCTGATTCTTTATCTATATTATAGATATCTTGGAAAACACCAATATTGTAATCTTCCTTTGCAATAAGGTCTCGGAAATCCATTTCCTTTAAGTTCCAATCTTCGGGTTTAATTTCGTTGATAACGTCTGAATAGTATTTCAAGTATTTCATAGTATATATTTAGGACATAAAAAAAGGGGTCTGCAGACCCCCTTTTTTGTTGTAATACGTTTCCAGTATTAGTAGATTCCTGGCGCATCTCCTGGCCCATCGGGTGTTGGGAAGCCACCACCTCCACCACCACCAGTTTGGAAGAAGTAAACTCCAGGCTGTCTATGGTTATATGTGAACGGATTCCTTGCTGGAACTGGTTGTCTAGCATTAGCAATATAAGGCACACGATATGAAAACGGATTCCTTGCTGGGACTGGTTGTCTAGCACTAGCAATATATGGAACCCTATATGTAAATGGGTTTCTTGCTGGAACTGGTTGTCTTATATTCGCAGGATACCTTGCATTATATGTAAATGGAGTCTGTCCATTACTAGGACTCTGACCATTCGCAGGATACCTAGCATCATATGTAAATGGAGACTGTTTATTCCTTTGGTTAGGTTGTTGAGCATTTACAGGACTTCTGTATGTAAATGGAGACCTATATTGGTATGTAGAAGGTTGTCTTGCATTACTAGGGTTCTGATAAGTGAACGGACTTCTATATTGGTATGTAGAAGGTTGTCTAGCATTACTAGGGTTCTGATAAGTGAACGGACTTCTATGTTGATAAGTAGAAGGTTGTCTAGCATTCGCTTGATAAGTTGTCTGTGCATTCGCAATATAAGGTGTCTGTGCATTCCTAATAGAAGGATTCTGTGCATTCGCAGTATAAGGTGTTTGTGCATTTGCAATATAAGGTGTTTGTGCATTTGCAATATAAGGATAAGGAATTTGAGTTAATTCTTGTCCTGACGCATTATTCCACCCCGAAGGTGTCTTAACATAAATTTGGTCAACTGCACTCCATGAAGAAGAACCAGTTTTGACCCATGCACCTTGAGTTGAATTCCAACCTGAAGGTGTTTTTACTTTTTGATTTCCTGTTGCCATATCTTATTCCTTAACTAATTGGGGTTGCAGGCCATTGCTGTGATACAACTCCGTCCCATCTAGCTTCGGGTGTTTGTCCCTGTCTTGCATATGTAGAAGGTTGTTGATTAGTATACGTTGACGGCTGTTGGTTAATATAAATTGACGGACTTCTATGTTGATAAGTAGAAGGCTGTCTATTCTGATATGTAGAAGGCTGTTGATTAGTATACGTAAATGGAGTCTGTGCATTCCTAATATTAGGTTCTTGACCATTAACTGGATTTCTATATGTGAATGGTGTTTGTGCATTCCTAATGTTAGGTTCTTGACCATTAACTGGGTTTCTATATGTGAATGGTGTTTGTGCATTCCTAATATTAGGTTCTTGTGCAGAAACAGGATTTCTATACGTAAATGGAGACCTATGTGAATAAATTATAGGTTGTCTAGCATTAGCAATATATGGAACCCTATATGTGAATGGGTTTCTATATGTGTATGGTTGTCTTGCATTAGCAATATAAGGCACACGATATGTGAACGGACTCTGATACGTAAAAGGTTGCTGAGCATTTGCTGGATATCTTGCATTATACGTAAATGGATTCTGATACGTAAATGGTTGTTGAGCACTTGCTGGATACCTTGCACTATACGTAAATGGACTCTGAAACGTAAAAGGTTGCTGAGCATTTGATATATAGGGATATTGTCTATAACCTGTTGCCATTTATTCTATCTCCACTGAATATTAATATTATATTTATGCAATTCTAAACCCCTGTATTAGGAGTATAGAACCCATAAATCACCAACTGCACCATCTCCACTTGAAGGAGCTGAAGTTGATTGATAAACGTTTCTTGCAGTTCCACCAGCATTCGTTGCATTGGTGATTGTTATCGCACCTGAGGCAATAGTTCCTAATGATACATTTGAACCACTTTCATATTTTGTGTCCAATGCAGTCTGTAATCCATCAACATTTGCAATGATATGATTATGTGAATCATCTGCGATTGTTGCTGTGATTGAGATATCTGCAGAACCATTGAATGAAGCAGAACCTGAAAGGTCTCCACCCAAACTAATTGTTCTTGCAGTTTCTAAGACTGTTGCTGAACCAGCATTTCCTGAAGTTGTTCCAGTGACATTACCAGTTAAGTTTCCTTCAAAAGTCGCTGCAACAAAAGTTTCTGAACCAACAGACCATTTGTCGTTTGTTTCGTCCCAAAGAAGTGTCTTAGCAGCAGAACCACCACGAGTCACACTGATACCAGTGTCTTCTGTTGGTGAACCTGAAGTGAAATTACTGTTTAATGCAATAATATTATCTGCAAGTGATATAGTTTCTGAATTAACTGTAGTAGTTGTTCCTGAAACTGTTAAGTTTCCAGTGATTGCAACATCGTCATTTAATGTGACATTACCTGTTCCATTTCCTGTTAACACTAAGTTAGTGTCTGTGCTTCTTGATTCAATTGCATCTACATCAATCGAGTTTGAGAATTGAATTGCATTTCCATCTGATGAAGATATAGCATTTGATGCTTGTATCTGCATAGGTGCTTTAATTTGTATATTACCTGTTCCAGTTGCATCTAATTCGATATCACCTGAACCACCTGTTTGAAGTGATACGTTTTGGTCATCGTCTGCAGAAATAGTAATTGTTCCTGAATTATCTGAAACCACTTGTTGTCCATTAACATATAATGAACCTGGCCCAACATAGATATCTCTCCATTGTTTACTTGCAGAACCTAAGTCGTAAGTAATGTCTGTAGTTGGAACAATATTTGCATCTACAGTTGCTAGTGAAGTCATCACTCTTGCATCTGTGAAATAGAGGTTATTTGAACCTTCAGCAGTTTCGTCTGTTGTTTGTCCATCGACATATGCTTTTACTGATTGTTGTGATGGGAGTTTAGTAGCACTATCAGATGACATATTATCTTCGTCAATTAATGCATTTGTTATTCTCGCATCTGCTCTTGCATCTGTGTAATAAAGGTTTGAACTTCCTTCTGATAATGAATCTGTATCTGCAGCTGCGATTCTTGCGTCTGCTCTTGCATCAGTATAATACTGATTTGTTGAACCTTCTGATAATGCATCTGTATCGAATGAAGAAAGACTTACTGTAAAGTCTATAGTTCCGTCTCCGTCTTCGTATGCAACTGTAATACCTGATTCGGTATTACCTGACATCATTCCACCAACAATGTCTTGTATTTCTTCTGTTGTTTTTCCTGTTGATGAGATTGTAATTGTATCAGCAGTGTCATCATAAGTCACAGTCGTTGAACCTGACCCCTGAATTATTCCACCGATTTTATCTGCGATTGCTTCTTGAACCGCTGCACCTACTCCACCTGCGGCAATATTACCACTGGAGTCGATTACCTCTACACCACCAACGGATAAACCATTTTTAATATTAAAATTCTTTGCTGTCATTAGAATGTTCCTCCATCTAATTGTGGTAATGATAACTCACCATTTGATGAGTTGTAGTTTAAATTTGTTTCCCCACTTGCAAGACTTATAGCACCCCTTGCAAGAGAGTTTGAAAAGTATTGATTCACCGAACCTTCTGCAAGATTATCAGTGTCTAGTAATGATAATGCACTAGCTGCTAATTTACCAGCACTAGATATGATTTCAGTAGTTCCTACTGTTAAACCATACTCAATTACGAATGTATTTTGTGTTGCCATTGAGTTGAATCCCCTTCATTTGATATTTACCTGAATATTTATAAACTATGTCTCCCTAAAAGAGAGGTATATGGTTAATAAATGAAATTAAATGAAACTTTATTCAGGCATTGGTGCATCAGCAGCTGCTTCACATACACCTAATGTATATGCTTGGTCAATTTGTGCTTCTTCACCTGTCGCAAGAGTGACACCATTTACATTGCAGTGTAAAATCAATGCAGAGAGAATCTCTTCTTTAGCAATTCTTGCTCTATTTTGTGCAGCGTTAGTAATCCAATCATCTATATCTGTAGTGATTGTATCCATAACTTTCTTTTCTGTTGCAGTTAATGTAATTGTATAATCCATAATTCTATTTATCCTATTAAAAATCCACTGAAGTTATTGTATTCAGATGCAGAACCTTGCCAACCTGAACTTGTTCCTGATTCTCCAACATATGCATCAATGTAATCATTTGCAGCTAATTTTAATGATATCGACATGTCAAATCTAGTATGATACCCACCAGTTTTATGTTGTAAATTGTATTGCACTATTGAACCATTCTTTCTAAGTGCTACCCATGCTTGAACAACACCACCTGAGTCATGTGTTTGCACACTAAAGGAGAACCAATATCTACCAGCAACTGGTGCAGTGAATCTTCCATTTGAAGTATTGTAATGACTTCCATCGTTATGGTTTCTACTACCAGTTGTTGAATCACAAACAAAAACATTATCATCAGTTTGATATCCATTGTTTTTTGCAACACTAAATGCAACTTGATTCGGTGCAGTGATATATCCTTCGTTAGTGATTGTCATTTTTGCATCAGACGGAGATGCATTTGTTTGGTCTGCGGAACTGTTAAGAGCAAATATTAAATCTCCTCTTGCATAACTTTGTGCTATGTCTTTAAAAATGATTGCAGCTTTAGTATTAGATTCCTCTCCAGCAAGACCTATACCAGTCCAAACTGCAGAGTTATTTGTGCTTCCTTCAATTCTTAATGCATAATCATCATCGGTATCTGTATGAATATTTACTTTGTGATTTGCAATACTTGTTCCAATACCAACATTTGCAGAGTTGTTTATGTGAATAACATTCGTATCATCTTGTGATTGAATGATTGTAGTCACACCACTTGTGATAATTCCGTCTGCAGTTGAAGAATTTGTAATAACACCAGTTGAACTATCGTATGAAATTCCAGTTCCAGCACTTATTGCACTTCTAGCGTCTGAGTCTGCATATTGTGTTATTGTGTTATTAAATGTTGTTCCCGATAGACTCAATCCAGTTCCAGCACTATATGTTGTATCAGTATTTGAAACTGTATTTGTAATAACACCAGTTGAGGAGTTATATGAGATACCTGTTCCAGCACTTATTGCACTTCTAGCGTCTGAGTCTGCATATTGAGTTATTGTGCTACTAAAAGTTGTTCCCGATAAACTTAACCCAGTTCCAGCACTATATGTTGTGTCTGTATCTGAAACTGTATTTGTTATTACTCCAGTTGAACTATCATATGATATTCCAGTTCCAGCACTTATTGCACTTCTAGCGTCTGAGTCTGCATACATTGTAGGTTCTGAGTAAGATATAACACCCGTTGAACTGTTATATGCAAGATTTCCACTAACACTTATTGCACTTCTAGCGTCTGAATCAGTATATGTTGTATCGGAATCTGAATATGATATTACACCAGTTGAAGAATTATAAGATAAATCACCACTAACACTTATTGCACTTCTAGCGTCTGAATCAGTATATTGTGTTGGGATATCTCCGAATGATAAAGCACCACTTCCGTTTGTTTTTAAAAATTGTCCGTTTGTTCCGTCTGAAGTAGGATAGGTGATAGAAGACCCTGTAAGAGCATTGGTTGCAGTCAAAGTGGTTGCAGTTAAGTCACCCACCTGTAAGTCTGCAAGTGTATAACCTGTTCCACTAGTATTGACTGTAGTCGATGGTTCTACTTCTAATCCGTCAAATAATTTCCAAGTTGAATCTGTTGCATCTCTAAAGAATCCAGTGTATTCTGATACTCCGTCACCTAATCCGTCATCATAGTTTCCGTAAATACCGATATCAAGTGTATCAGAAGATACGTTTGCATTTGCAAGCTCTAACATTGAGTCTTCCACCGAAGTCGTGGAAGAGTTTACTGTTGTTTGGGTTCCATTGACTGTTAGGTTGCCTGATACAGTGACGTTTCCGTCTACTTGTAGGTCTGCATCTGTCTTTATACCTAAATCTGCACTGAATTTTGAATTAGTTGCCATAAACTACCATTTATATTTGTCTAAATCTATTTATGGTTTTTTTCAAGTCAAAAAAAGGGGAACCGAAGTTCCCCTAAAAAAGAATTTTTATAAAGTTGATGTTAAGCGTCTACCACTGTTCTATCAAATTTGACGATTGTGCTATTAGCACTCGCAGGTGTAATAAGTAATCTAACGTCATTTCCACTAATATCTGCATCAAAAGTTGCAAGATTAGTATCTTTCAATGTTCCATATGAAGTCATTGTCACTGTAGAACCATCGTGAACTAACATAATTTCGGTTGAATGGAAGTTTGTTCCTTCGTCCATTGCAATAACATACCTTGCAGCTCTATACGATGCATGGGCAAATGTATCGAGTGCAACTTCTGTTGTTGCTGTATATGTTGTTCCACCAGTCTGTTTATTCTTAGACTGTATGGCTTTAGTTGTGACTATTTCATCATTCGCAACATCAAAAGTGATAGCACGGATTAACTCAGCAATTTTAAAAGCATTTGTTTTAGCCATTTCTTATCTCCTTACAATGTTGTTTTCTTTACAGAAACAGTTGTGTTAGTATTAACAGGTGTTATTAGAAGTCTCTGTGAACTTCCTGAAACATCTGCACTTAATGTAAACAACGATGCATTGGTGAATACATCACCGAATTGGACAAAGTATGCGTCCGAACCATCGTTTGTTAAAGTCACCTCTGCATAATGTGAACCAGCACTAGCATGTGTTGCTACGAGTTCATATTTAATACCTTTAACTCCTGTTGAAACACTAGACAACACTTGGTCTGCTGTAGTAGCAGAGAATGTTGTAGAATTTCCTTGAGCAGGAAGTGAGATATATGAACTACTTACTGATGTGTCTGTATTAACTGGTGTGATTAATAATCTCATGTCTGAACCACTGATATCAGTGGACAAACTAAACAAACTTGCATTCGTAAATGTGTCTGCAAATTGAGATATGAATGAATCAGAACCATCGTTAACAAGGACTACTTCTGCAAAGTGATTACCTGCTGAAGCATGAGTTGCAACTAAATTTACTTTAATTGCTTTCGTGCTTGTTGGCACCACTATCAATGACTGGTTAGCTGTAGTTGCTGAGAAACTACTACTTCCTGTGGAAGCAGAAGAAGCTGCAGAACTAGGTGTTCTAACTACCAGTGTATCACCACTTACTGCATTTGCAGATAGAGTAATAACTGATGTGCTTGTCGTTGTATAGTCGGCACCACCATCTACTAATAAAACACCATTCAAGTATACCTGTTCATCACCAATTGAGTAGGACAATGTTTGTCCGTCATCATCGTTTCCTGAGAAAGCTGTGGTGTTTGAAGAAACAGTAAAAGTAAATAAACTATCTGATGCTGACGCTGAGTCTGCAAAAGAAAGTGAACCACTTCCGTCTGTTTGTAATACTTGTCCTGATGTCCCATCACTAGTTGGGAAAGTAATAGCATCATTAATTGTCAAAGAGGCTGGGACTGACCCGACCTCAACAATAGCAGCTGAACCATCATTCTTCTCTGTGTAAACCCTACCATGGTAGGTGTTTAACGCGAGTTCTCCTACTACTATATCACTAGTAGTCGGGACTGCGTTCTGAGTAGAACTCTTTTTAAATGTAATTACAGTTGCCATTTGACTCTCCTAAAGTTATTGATTAAACGAATTATTAATTAAAATGTCCCGCCGTCAATAGCTGTAATTGCAACATCACCTGAAGTGAGTGTGAAATTACTTGAGTCGAATGAAGCTATACCTTTAGATGATGTTGTTGCATCATTGATTGCTACATCACCTGAAGTCACTGTGAAATAACTTGCACCAAAAGAAGCAATACCTTTGTTGGCATCTGTTGCGTCTTCTGCAGAAAGTGTAATACTTCCGTCTGCATTTGTTATATCAAGTCCTTCACCAGCAGTAATTGTTGCAAGTTCCATGTCTCCATTAGAACCATTACCAATTAATACTTGACCTGCTGTTGGAGCAGCTCCGTCTACTGAAGTGATTGAACCACTTAATGCTAATCCACTAGCTGCAATACCACCGAATTTAACGTCACCAGCTGTTCCTGAGAAAGTTGATGAAGAATCAGTTGCGTCTGCAAAGAATGTGAATTTACCATCTGTATCGTCCATACCGAAGAAACCAATTTTAGCTCCACCTGAATTATACTTAAATTTAATACCTCTATCTAAGTTATCATCAGCTGAATCGTCACCGATTTCAAATACTGGGTCAGCTACTGAAGTAGTAGTTGAATTTACAGTTGTAGTAGTTCCGTTAACTGTCAAGTTTCCAGTCACAACAACGTTTCCACTTGCAGTCATTGTTGATGCAGTGATATCGTCTGATTGTAATTGACCTGAAACAATTAAGTTATTTGTGACTGTTAAGTCGTTTCCAACTGTCACGTCACTAGGTAAACCTACTGTTAAAGTTTGTCCTGAAGCAGAAGTTTCGATTTCGTTAGCTGTTCCAGCAATCGTTAATGATTGTGAATCTAGGTCTACTGACCCTGTTCCTGAACCACCTGCGAAGTCTAAGTCTTCTAAAGTTGCAGTTGCTTGGATTTTGTCCAAGATAGCTGCAGATGTCATTAATGATACGTCATCATCAGAGAATGCTTCCCCTGAAGTTTGGACTACCGCACCATCTAACATTGTGAATTCTACAGTTCCAGCACCTATTACAGTGACACCTGCTGAATTCATTGTTATATCACCACTCATTGATACGTTGTCAAATGAATCACTTCCGTCATGAACAAGTATTTGTCCAGTTGTTGGAGATGAGATATCTGTATCAGACGCACCTTCTAGTGAAGATGTTGTTGAGACAAAAGAAAGGTTTCCTGAACCATCTGTTGCCATAACTTGGTTTGCACTACCATCTGCTGAAGGTAATGTAAAGGATAAATCAGAGGCTAGTGTATCGGGAGATTTAAGAGCAACAGAGTTTGTTCCGTTGTCTGAATCTTCCATTAACTTAATTGAACCACCTGAAGTAGAACCATTACCAACTTTTAAGTTAGCAGGGGTTGCACTTGAACCAGCCAACATGTCCGTGTAATACTTACCACCGATGGCTTGTATTAATGGAGTTGAGTTGTCTGAGTCTACGGATTCAATAAAAAGTTTTGCACTATTTCCTGAGTTAGCCCTATCTTGCACATACGCTAATTCACCTTCCGATAAGTCTGAGACTGTTGGAGCTGATAAGCCAGTGCTTCTTTTGATTTGAATAACTGTTGCCATTTTTATTTCCTAGTTTTTTAAAAAAATTAAAATTGTTAATATTAATTCTCGTTCACTATCCCGAGAGATACATTATATATAAAACTATCCTCTCACTATGAGGGTCGATACCTCACTGGTTGGTATCCTTGATTGAAGTGTGTCTATCTTTGTGTGTTCGTGTATTTTATTTATAACATTGAAACGTCTAACTTAGAACGTTCCACCATCTAAAATTGTTGTAGTAGTCCATTTATCTGTTGATGCATCATAAGATAAAAGTCCGTCATCTGTTTCACTTGCATCTACATCTGATAATTCGTTGATTGATTTTGCAGATAGATTTACATTTGAAGATGAATTACCGATTGCAACTTGTTTTGCACGGATATTACCTTGTCCTTGGACTTTACCACCAATAGTTGCAACTCTACTTAATGTTCCTTTAATTGTCATCTAATTACCTCGTGACGCCTGGTGTGACAATAGCTTGACCTTCTACCACACGAGTAGTCTGTCCACCACCACTTGTCACATTTAAATCATAAACATATCTACCCGATTCCAAAGCAGTTGTTTGAGTATCAGTAAGTGATAACGTGACTTGACCTGATGCTTCTGCAATAGACGTTGTAAAACTTGAACTTACAGTTGAAGAACCATAAGTTTTTCTTATTTGTGCAGCTGCAGAATAACCACTCATATTCAATGCACCACCACTAGTGTCCGTGACATCTACAGTGATACTAAAATCTGTTCCTTGGTCGATAAATATATTTGCAATAATAGCCATATAACTATTTATACAAAATTATTGTTGAGTGTTTGAAGGGTGTTTAGAGAATCTTGCAGTTGGAACTGTTTGGTGTATTTTCTCTGCAGTATTTTGGTTATTAACATATATTTCCTCTAGTTTTTCGGGTGTTGCTTGAGCACCATCTTTATTCACATATACTGCTTTCACTTTTGCAATAGGGCCGATACTTCTAGTTGTTGAGTATGGTGTCTGATAAATGAAAGGAGACCTATGTTGATAGGAAACCTGATAAGGTGCTTGATATATTGAAGGTTGTTGAACAATATTTTGTGTTGCAACTTGTTTATTTACAGGATTTTGATATGTAAATGGAGACCTATACTGAATTGTAAGTTGTTGTTGTGCATTTGCAATATAAGGACTTGACGCTTGTCCGTCTCCCCTTGCTTGAATCGTTGTTTGTCGATTTGCACTAACAGGGTCGTTTACCTGTTGTTGATTCTGAAACGTAAATGGTGACTGGAATGCACCTATAGGTGTTGTAAATGCAGCCACTGGTTGTTGAGATGCAGCTATAGGACTCTGATATGCAGCTATAGGACTTCGATATGCAGCTGTTGGTTGTCTATATGCAGCTATAGGACTCTGATATGTAAACGCAGCTACAGGACTCTGATATGTAAATGCAGCTACTGGTTGTCTTGCTGGAACTGGTTGTTGCAACGTCTGTTGAGCAGAGACTGGATTTTGTGCGATAAATACAATCGATGGAGACCGATATGCACCAGCTTGATATGTCGCAGGTAATTGATACGGGTAGTCTTCACCATTATATGGATTAAAATAATAATTGGTGGTCTGTCTGTTTGCTGGATAAGCTGCAACAGGGGTTTGCGTAGACGCATATGCACCTTGAACTTGATTTATAACTGGAGTTCTTGTGACTTGAAACCCACCCATTTGCATGTTTCCCGCTACCTCACCAGGCATTCCTGTAGGAGGTCTAGGGAATTCATCAGGGTCATTAAATGCTTGATATACCTGAAAATAATAAATTGCTGGTTGTCGAGCAGCTTGAATATTAGCAGATTGAGCCGAAATTGCATAAGGGGTGACATCTTGATATGTAAATGGACTTCGATAAGAACTTCGGAATGTAAACGGATTCTGTGTTGCAGCTACTGGAACTGGTTGTCTACTTTCAGCTACTGGAACTGGTTGTCTACTTGCACCAATAGGTGTTTGAACAGCAGCTACTGGTTGTTGAACTGCAGCTACTGGTTGTCTAGAGGCAGCTATAGGACTTCGATATGCAGCTGTTGGTTGTTGAAATGCATCTACAGGTTGTCTCGCATTGTCGATAAACGGACTACTTCTTTGATTTTGATGATTATATATCGCAGGCTGTTGATATGTAAACGGACTTTGAAATGGATTCTGTTGTTGGTTCTGATAAGTGAACGGACTAGGTTGTCGTGCATCTTGCACCAATAACTGACCATTAACTGGATTTCTGTATGTAGTAGGAGTCTGACTCGGACTTCTATATGTTGTCTGAGCATTTACTGATATCTGTCTAACTGCTTGCTTTACTTCATTACTTTGAGCATTGGCAGGCACTTGACCTTGATATGGTTGTTGTAAGGTTGTTCCTATATTAATGTATATTTCGTCTGACATTTCATCTCATTATATAACAAACCACAAGTGTCCCACTGAGGTTCCACTTGCAGTTGAAGGTGCTGAATTAACTATTTCGTAATCTAATTCTATACTATCACTATTTATCTCAATTCCATTAGAGGTATTTGCACCGAACTCACCAGTTGTTGAGTTGTAATTAAGTCCAGCACCACCTTGAAGGGCACCTCTTGCATCTGAATCTGAATATGTTGCACCAGCAGTAAAGGTAAGTGTTCCTAATCCATCATCATATGCAACTGATATATTACTATGTGTTGCACTTGTAATCATTGATGCAGCTGCATCTTGAATTCTTTCTGTAGTTGAAAACAGATTTGTTGTTCCTTCAGTAATATCGTCTGAATCACCACTTAATGATGACATATCTTGGTTAGTTGCTGGTTCCCAATATCCATTTGCATTATCCCATACTAAAATTTGACCATTTGTTGGGGTTGTGGTATAATTAATGTCTGATAAACCACTTGCAGAATGTGTAGATATACTTGAAACTGTTCCTGAACTACCTGAAGTTCCCGAAACATTTCCAGTCACATTTCCAGTGACATCTCCAGTTAGATTCCCAACAAAATTCTTACCATTTGCAAGTGTAATATCTTCTTGTGAATATACACCAGTTCCATTAGAATCAAATTCTATTTTTGCACTTGTTGATAAAGAAGTAGTTCTTCCAGTTGAAGAACCATTTAGGATAACACCATTTGCATTTTTATTGTAAATTGTGTTTATTGCTGTTTCAGTGAACTGACCAGCTTCTCCACCACCAGCACCAATAGAACTACCAATATATGAACCAGTGTATGCAAAAATTGATACAACATCACCAACACTTGCACCTGTGTTAAGTGTAATCTCTGTATGTTTGTTTCCGTCTACACCACCGATTGAATAGTCTGTTCCTAATATTAAAAGGTTTGTATTTTTGAATACTTGAATTCTTCCACTTCTAAAAACAAGTGAGTTATTGTCTGAATCATTACCCGTAAATACTGTTTGATTTGCTGTTGCAACGTATTGGAATTCTTGAAAAAAGAATGACTTATCTTCAAGGCTGTTAAGTGCATCAACCACATTTGTAGTTGATTCGGTTCTTAAACCCGATAACTCACCAACATCAACTGCAAGTTCATTATACTTCGTCCTAAAGTTTTCAATAGTGCTAAATTGGTCTACTGTTTTTGCCATTCTATCTCTCTATAAGTTTGGTTAATAAGGATTTAATTTCGTCCATATCACCTTTTAATGTATTTATCTCTTCACGAGTTGTTTTCATAAGTTCTCTACGTTTCATTGTTAATTTAAAGTTTTCTATATCTGTATTAACAATTCCGTGTGAACTATCGTCTCTTACTAAATGTGAGTGACCTTCAACTTTTATATATTCAACATCTTTCATTATGCAAGTGCCATACACCTAAGTGCAGTCACTAATGGGACTACGGAAGTGTTTGTTCCTTGACCCACAATTTTCACTGCAAAGGCACTGAATTCGGGTAAGTCGTTTGCAGTAAATTCGTATTCTTTAAAGTTTCTACCATCGTTCTCAACAGAAGTATCGGGAACACCACTAGTATTGAAATATTCAAATCCAATATCGTCTAATGGTATGTCTTCGTCATTTTTAATTATCTTATACATGACTTTTAAATCTGTAGTAGGTGGTCTAAAGAAATCTGCAATTACTTTAATACTTGTAGCAGGTGTTTTAAGGTTCACTTTACGTGTCACATATACCATTGCATTAGAATCCCCTTCGGGTTCGTTAGAATCAATGTATGTGGTTCCTGTAGGGACATCTGAACTACTGTCAATGTCATTTAATCTGTTTGCAATACCAATACAACCAACTGTTCCCACATCAATTACTGGTGAAATATTTTGGTTAAATGATGCAAGTTGTAGTTGACACTGAAATGATTTTGAAGAAGACATTTCACTTGTCTCATTTATCGAACTTGCAACCACACTTGGTGAACCAAAGAATGCATTATCATTCAATGTTATAAAATTACTTGTTGTGTTTCTTATATATGAAGTTCCGTTTACATATCCTTCGGGTGAACTCATTGGAGTTGTTAAAACACTTGCAAGAATCTGAGTGTTTTTAACTGCAGTAGAAGGAATCATTGTGTGAATTGCATCAAAGTAATAGTTTCTTGTTGACACTGCAACACTTCCACCACCAACTGTATCTACTAATGCAGTATATCCTGATTTTAAATCGTATGCAGATATATCGGGTATTACTGTATATGAATCAATCCCTCTATTTGCAATTTGTGTGAATGTTGCATTCAATGACCCAACTGGAATACCACCAATTGTCTCTCCAACTGTTCCAACTTCTACTGATATATTTGTTCCTTGTCCATCAAAACTTGATATAACAAGGGTCTCTGTTGAAAGATATCCACCGCCTGGATTGCTAATCAACACACTAGACACTGCACCACTTGAAACTACTATGTCAAGTGTTGCATCAACCCCTGAAAGTGAACCTGAACTAATCGATTTGTTGAGATATGTTCCGTCTGTTGGAGTCTGATTGACTGTATTACTACCTAAAGTTAAAACACTTCCAGTCTTATCACCAGTTAAACCTGACATTACAACATTATCTTTATTACTTACTGAATCATACATTCCATGTAAGTAGTTATATACTTTAACATAATTTTGTCCACTATATGTTTCTATTGGATTTGTTTGTAATTTTGATGAAGGTAATGCATCATTTTCAAATTTTAAGTTTGATATTTTTGAAGTATCAAATTTACAAGTTTTGATTTTGATTTTCATATCATCAGTTTGTTCTGCAGTCCATGTAGAAGCATTTTGTGATAAGAATAGTGAACCAGCGTATGGTTGACCTGCGATTGTTTGTCCTGATGCAAGGTCTTTCTCACCCATTCTTGAAATGAACATATTGTATTCATTTGAATTTGAATATACAACTAATGCATACTCTACGTTTTCTTCTACGTATACTGGTGAATCAAAAGTAAATGTTGTTGCAACTGACCCGTCTGAAGAAGTATTAACTGCAGAAGGGTTGTGTGTGACTGTAGAGAATGGTAATACTGTTTGGCCAGGATATCCATTAACCATAGTTCTAACTTCTACTGAAACAGGCATAGAAGCATCTTTAGTTTCAAAGAATGTATCTACTGAAGATAAGAACATACCTCCGTCTGCTTCACATAAGAATGATTGTGCAAGTGGGTCTCCCCAACCTCTGTCTAATCTTGAACCTCTTCCAACTCTATCACCTACAAACCTGTCTCTTGCATCATCAATAATGATTGGAAGTTCTCTTGGTGGGTCTGGCCACGACACTACTGGTGGGTCAAACACTATTGGTGACACAACTGGAATAGGTGGTAATGGGTCGGGAACCGCTGGAGTTGGGTCGGGTGCTGGTGCAGGCACTTGGTCGGCTGGTGGGTCATTAACTCTCACTATATCTGCTGGTGCATCAGGTAGTGCTGGTGCAGTATTATCAAAAGGTGCAGAGTTTAAATTCTCACCCCTTCTAGACATTGACCTTGAACCTTGTAATCTTTCCATAATCACTCTACCATTTCTTGTAGAGACGACTTCAGTTTGTGAAGACTGTAATAATCCTTGTGCTTGATAAACTGCACTACCATTTGAGGCAGGATTACTTAAGTTGTATGCAGAAGATGTTATTCTTAATTCTCTTTGTCCTGTTGGGAATTTGTGAATTGAATTGTTTGGTAATTCAAAGAATGCACGTAATCTTCCGTTTCCGTCTGTTTTACAACCTGAAGAAACTGTTGTTCCTCCGTCTTGTGAATAAGTTCCACTATGAGGTCTAACAAATTTGTTTACGTCTAGATTATCAAAGAAGAAGTAATGATTTGAACCAGGCTTTAAGTTGGTTGCATCTATCTCAATAGTCCTTGCACGCATGAAAGGAACAATTGATACTGACACGATTCTATCGTTTCTTGTTTCTACAAAGTCTTCTACGACACTTGTTGTCACACCTGTTCTTGTTTGAATTTCAGGTGTCTCTGTAATTTCTCTAGTAATTTCTAAACCAGCAACCCATTCACCACCTTGTGCTGGGTCTCCTGACCATGAACCATTTGAAGTTGCTTGAACTTCTGAAGACACTACACTAGGTTCTCCTGCCCATGTGGTCTGCCATGAGTTCCACACTGTTCCAAGTGCATTTGTGTTATCTGATAATACTGCATCAAAATTACCCTCTCTGTTGATTCTAACTTCGGGTAGTTGTTCTGTATCTTGCCATATATCTGTTTCGGGTGTCAACTTGACATTACCTACGAATGCAAACACATGGTATGGGTTAACATTGATTGAACGAGATGCTTTACTTTGGTCTACGTATGCAATTTCACTATATGGAAGTGTTATTAAGTCTCCAGTTTTTTGATAGTTTGCTGAAGCAGCAACATTTAAAGATATATCAAAGAACTGTTGATAAGACTGAGGTCTTAACATACCCATTTTAGTATCGATAGAACACTTATAGTCGGGGTGATTTACGTCACCAATCTTATGACCTCTAAAGTTATCTACTAAGAAACCTGACTTATATCTGTCGAATCCGTCTGCATCTAAAATCTGTTTTGACTGAGTATCTTTCTCAAGTAATGATAGTGAAGTGATTCTTTCTAAGTTAGTGACCCTGTTGTTAATCTTTCCGATATCTTTCATAGTATATCGTCTATGGTCTTGTGACCTTACTCTGATTTGGTTTAACTTATTAGTATAAGGTGGTATTGACAATTCAAACATTTCGATTGCATCGTCAACAGCTTTAGGTTTAGTTGGTGATATTGAAGGATTTCCAGTTGATACTTGGAACATTCCTGATTTATGTAAGAATACTTTATCTATTCTACCAACATAGAATGATATATCACCCACAACACTTGAACCTGATACTGGTGTGTCTGTTGCACTTGCAAAAGTGGTTGCAATACCTGTTCTACTACTTTCAAAAGAACGTCCAGTTGCATAGGCAAAAGGTGCGTATTTTGCACCTACACCTGATACATCTGATAAGTCTACAACACTACTTGCATCAGTTGGGTCTTGACTCACATTTGTTGCAAAGGTAGAAGACCCTATTATCTGACCAACTTGTGGTCTGAAATCAACTGAATCTGATAATTCAAAAGTTCCATCAGGTTCTAATCCACCTAAGTCTATTTTATTTGGTGAATAGACTGGTATATCTTTGTAAGGTATTGAGGAATATGATTCCACATCAAAGTAGTCTCCACCACCTGAAGATTGGAAGTAATCAAATATTATTAGGATTTTATTGTTTGGTGCTGGTTCACCTGGCTTTAAAACTAATTTTGATAAATCGTAAAAACCATCTCTCTGACCATTGTCAAAGAAGTATCTGTTTGTTATGTTCGGTGAACCTGCTGTGACTGATGCAATTGTTCCTACTGCACCTGAAGTCTGACCAATAATATTTTCATTATCTGTAAATACATTGTTATTTGTGTAATAAAAATATGATACATTGGTGTCTCCACTAAAGGTGACAATGTTTGCACGTGCATCTGAAGTTTGTCCTACAACTTCTTCATTAACAACGAAGGTTCCAGTTGTAGTTGTTGTAATAAATGAAGGTGGTAATGCATCACCACTAACTCCTTCATAAATTCCACGAATTTTGTATGCATCAGGAACACCCAATGTAATTTCTTTATGGTCGTATGCAGTTCCATACATATATGAAGATGTTTTTGAACCTGTGACCTTCAACATTCTTCCAGCTCTTAATGTCTTATCTCTGTTAACGGGGTCTGTTATTGTAATTGTATAAGATACTCTTACAACTGCAGTATCGTTATTTGCATTAATACCACTGAATGTTATTTGTTGACCTGAACCTGAAGAAGTCACTGAATTTGAGATTGAATCGGGGTCAATTAAATCTCCTGCTGATAAACTTCCACCACCAGCAGCTTCAATCACTGCAATTGTAAAGTTATCTTTGTTCACTGGTGCAAAGGTTCCGTTTGAACCTGAATCTACTGAGAATGAACCACCACTTAACTGAGCTGTGAATTGTCTTCGTATTTGAATTGATTCACCAGTATGTGTCTTAACCCAGTTCCTTGGCCATGCAAATATGTTTGCAGTTTGGTTTTGGTCATAAAGTGTTGCACGTAATCTAGAAACTCCACCTTGATATGCAGCTGTTGAGGCTCCAACAAGTGTTGCAGATATGTCACTAGCAACTGAACTAATAACTAAATCTTGACCTGAAGCAGGGTTATGAACAACGTCTCCTTCTTTAAGTTCTGTAGTAAACTTAGTTCCAAAACCAGTCATACCAGTTGTAGTATCATATATAACAGTTCCAGTTAAATTAAATGCGGAATCTAAAACTGTATGTGCAGTAAACACTTCTCTGTTTGAGTTATTTGAATCTTGAGAAACACCTCTAACTCTATCAATATTGTATGTTCTAACTGCAGTAATTCCATTGACTATTGTTGTTGCAGTGATACCTTCACTTACAATACCACTGGAAACTTGGAATGTTCCTACTACGTCATGTAATAATACTGACTTACTTGGTAAATCAATCTCTGCAATAATACCTGTTGCACCTGTTGTAGTGTCTGTTAACTTATCACTAACTGCAACTTGTCCACTGGATAGTGCAGAAAATGTGACCTTAGTAAACATTTTAATATCAAATAGATATAAATTGTAAACACCCGTTGTGTGTTCGTCAATGTTTCTAATTCTAGAATATCCTATAAGATTTCCAGTTCCTTTTACTCCTGCGACTGCTGGTGCAGTATCCCACAATTCTGTTAATTGATATGGGTCTAATGTATCTATACCACCCTCATTACCAAACTCGGGTAATGAATGAATATTTGTGACTCTTAATTTGTTCCCCAATCTTATTGGAGTGTTTGCATTATCTAATGATATTGCTGTTCTTGCTTTTTTCAGTGGAATTGACGTTGTTCCTATTTTATCAATTTCATATCCTTTGACATATGCTTTACCTGGCGATACTTGCATAACAAAATTACTCTCAACTCCACCATTTGTAGAAGTGTATACACCACCATTAGTTGAGTCGTCTAAGTGTTCTTTTAAAGTTGGAACGAATTGTCTTACAACGAAATCACCATTTGCATCGAAAGTTCTTCGTGCCATTGTGTGTTCTATTTCATTGTATATTGGTTTATCTACTTTGAGTTCGATTAAACCTTTATTAACTCTAACTAACTCTACGAAATCTGTATCAGTAGTTGTAGTAAGAGTATACTTACTTAAGACTAAATTGAATTTAAGTCTATCAGCACCAGCTGCATTTTCGTTTGTTGTTCCTTGTGAGTTATCTAATAAACTTGAGTCTTCAGAAGAAGATATTAAATTCTCTGTGACTGTTATACCAACTCTGTATGAAGGAGCACCTGAATATTTTTCTAAAATAAGTTCTTGTGCTGGAACCTTTACAAAGAATCCTCTAATAAAGAGAACACCTTCAGAGATATTTGCAATTGAACCTCTTCCAGTTGGATTTGAACTAACTGTTAATGCATCTACTGTAAATTCATTATTGTTTGATGCATTGGCTGAAATTGCACCATTTTCGTCTACAGTGACTTCTTGTAGTTCTTCTCCTGCTGAGAAAGTAAATGAATTACTTGAGTTGGTTCCTTGTGATTGATATCTGACAAACAATGTAAGTTTGTCGTCTGTTGTTTCTGCAGTTGATGTGACTACTTTACCAACAACACCTGTTGTTTTACCTTGTATTATTTTTCCGTGGAAAGATTTTCTATATGTTTCAACTGAAGTATCACCATTGATATTTGGATTGGAAGACTTTACTTTAACATAGTAAAGTTCCATATCAATATCAGTTTGAGCACCAGTGACGATTGACCCTTCTTCAAATATATGATTACCAAATCTTTGGATTTGATTTTGAAGGATTGATTGTGATTGAGTTAATTCTCTTGCTTGTAGTGGTCTACTTGCACGGAATAAAACTTTTTGAAAGTTTTTACTCTCACTGTAGTCGTCATAATAGGGTGATATATTTAAATCAGTTTTCTCTGCCATTTTAACTCTCTTGTAGGGGACTTTGTGTCCCCATTAAATTACATTTCGATTATCAGTTTGATATCTTCGATTTGGTCTGCAGCTCTTGTCACTGCACCCCTGTTTTCAACATACATGATTTGACCTGAATATCTTTCTACTTCGGGGAATGTTCCGTTTACTGAATTTACATTTCCTACTGAAGAACCACCAACATAAACTGAATCAGAACTAGTGAAGTCTACATAACCACCAGCACTATTTGCAACTGGGACATGTGAAACAACTAAACCACTGATTGATACAACTCTAGAAACTGCAACACCAGTTCCATCTGCAGTTGCAGATAGTATTAGGTTGTCTACTGAAAGACCCGTCACACTTGAAAGTGTCATTTGTGAATATGCAGCTAGTGAAGTTGCAGTTGCAACTGTTGTTGTTCCTACAGTGAATGGGTCTTGTATTAATCCAATCCTTCTGAAGTCGTTGTCAATTGGGAAATCTCCAGCACCTTCTGCAAACTCTAATCTTGCATTAACACAAACAAAGTTTCCACCAAGTTCTTGAACTGGGTCTGCACCATGTCCATAGAATGGTGAAATAATTGGTTTTAAGATTCCACCTGAACCACCACCGATTCCTGAAATACCATCAACATTAATTGAAGCACGTTTATAACCTGAACCAACTGCTGTGATATCTACGTGAACCACTGCACCTGATGATACGATAACACTACATGTTGCACCTGAACCATCTCCTGCTAATGGAACACTAGCATATGTTCCGTCTGTATAACCTGAACCACCTGCTGTGATTGATACGTGGTGAATACCTCCGTTTACTGCAGAGTTTTCTACGTCCCATTGTCCTGTTCCGTCATCTGTTGCAGTTGAACCAATTGCACCACCCGAACCTGTTCCGTCTACTGAGGCAACTGCACCAATTGTTTTAACTGGTATAAAGTCGTTAGTCACGAATTTAATTGTTTCTGAGGCAGAAATAGTATACATATACTTCCATACATAACCACGACCTGAGGCAGCGTTCGAATCGGCAGTTGTTATCAAAGTAGTTGCACTTGTTCCTGTTGGTTTTACATCTGATACAACGACTGCACCTGATGAATCTCTTCCAGTTCTAATACACTTATACACATGGTATTCATCTGTAATTACAAAGAATCTTGAATCATATAAGTTATTACTTGCAGAAGCTGGTGAAGTATTCGTTGCACTATAATCGTGTGAATACTCATCATATGAAGTTCCTGAAGTCCAATCATGTCTTGTTAGACCATGTGATACGTCTGATGTAGAAACCTTTTTCATTGCAATCATGTCTGCATATGAATCTATTTCCTCACCAACTGCATTCGCAGGTGCTGGTGGGTTGTTCTCATCAGTCCAATCGAATGAACGTCCTATGAATATATAACTTGATGAGGCACTCTCACCAAAGTCTTCCTTAAATTGTTTCGCATTATGGATTCGAAACTTTTCCGTTATTATTGCTGCCATTTTTTTAATCTCCTCAGACTATATTAATACTATTTATAACACTATGCAGACTTAATGTAAGAACTAAATGCAATATTAGTCCTTAAATTTGGAACGTCTGAATAATAGTTAACTGTGTGTTTAGGGAAATAGGTGTCAAGGTCTGAAATACTAATACCCTCGGGTTTAGATTCTTCACTCATTATATTACCTGTTCCATCTTCTAATGTAAAATCATCACCATCTGTTTCTTCTTTTAGATAGTAAGATATGTTATAAACTTGTTGTCCTGTTATGGTATTTAGACTTCTTAAAGAACTACCTAATGGTGCAGATGATACTAAGGTATGAGCTCTTTCTGTAAAGAATCTCTCTATATAAGTGTCATCAAAAGTCTCGTCTTCCATAATCACCTTACTATTATCTTCTAGTAAGAATGAATCACCTACGATATCACCTGATTGCATCTCTGCATCTGTTGGTTCAAGTGCAAAAGTGTAAACGATTTCTTCGTTCTCAATCCTACCACCATCTTCTAATATCAATAGTTCTTCTTGTGAACTTCCAACTGATATTACTTTACCTTTATCAGAAGGTCTTCTTTCATTACTTCTTACTACGTAATCGTGGTCTGCAGAATCTAATGCAAGAACTGTTTGCATTGCATCTGAACTGTCTTTAGTAATACTTCCACCCATTCCACTATGGAACTGACAATAGTAATATAAATTTGTTGGTGTAGTTGTAGTAATTCTTATCTCAACTATGTTATTACCAATAACTCTGACACCTGTTGTATACTCTGAACCACTGTTATGTGTTCCGTCTGCAGTTGTTGAAAACTTGAATGGGTGTCCAGTAGAGTGTGTGAAGTGATATATGTGACCATTCTTTAAAGTTAAAGGTGCATTGTTCACCCCGTCTATTTGGTATACGTTTTGAGAACCATTATTGACAACTGACACATTTTTTGTTTGTATATCGTTTCGTTGTTCTGTTCTTCTTGTTTGATATGAACTTGCAAGTGCAACCGATTTGATTCTGAAAATATTTAAATGTCTACTTCTCATTTCCGAATCACCATATTCAGTGTTCGGTGCTGTTATTGCACCACCAGTTCTTGGGTCTGTATCGGGTGAAGGTATTGATTCGGTTTGTAAAACGACCAATGGGTCATTCATTTCTGCATCAGTAGTCCAAAGAAGTATCTGTCTCATTGAATTTGCAAAGGCAGTTGGATTGGTTAAGACGGGGTCTCCATTCATTACAATTGTAGGTCTAAATTTAATTTGTTCTTCTACAGTTGTATCAACTGTTTGTTTGATTGCAACTTCACCAAAGAATACGTGTCCAGCAGGGTGTAATAAATCCTTGACAACTGACCTATATTTGTTTATACTTTCTCCAACCTTAATAACATATGAATGTGTTTGGTAGTATAAACTATCTTGTATATTAGATGCACTTGCATCAAGTGTAGATTTATCTCCAAGTAATTGTTCTTGTATTACACCTTCACCTGAAACCAAACCTCTAGCTTGATAAGGATTTGATTTTAAAATCTTAAATGTATCAACTGAATTGAAGTCTACTGTTTCATTAGATAAGAATAATCCGTCTAAATCTGTATATGTTAAAATGTGTCGGTCTGCATCATACGATACAACCTTTGCAGTTGTTCCTGATATTCTTCCCACCAATGCTACATCTTTGTTTAGATTTGCACTAGGTGTAGTAATCAACATAGGGAAGTCTGAAGTTGAATTTAAAACAGCATCTTCTGTAAACTTATGTCCTTGTTCTGTAATATTAAGTGAACCAACACCTCCAATGGTATCAGAATATGCAAATATTTTTGCACCTTCACCACTAGACACTGTTGATTGTGTGTTCAGTTTTACTGTTAAAGAAGTTCCACCAGTGATTTCTTCACCACTTTGGAATGCACCCGTATCACTTGGTAATCTTTTTATAACCAGTCTTTTGTTTTCTTCTTCAACTTTTAAAACAGTTCCCGTTGCACTTGAATTTGTTCCAGTGACAACTTCACCTTCTATGAAACCTGTCGTTTCTTTGAAGTAAAGATAACCACCAGCAAATACTTTAGGAACTTCTGTATAACCAATACCACCTGACTTAACAAAGACACTTCTTACCATAGAGTTAGTAGTTTCTAATTGGATTGGTTGTTCGTCTTCACTAAGTAATCTCATTTTCTTCGTGTAGATTTCAACCAACTCACCACCACTTAATGGAACTACAAATATAACTCTATCGTTCTTGTGTTCGTAATCAGTGACATGTGTTTTGATAATTCCGTCTATGTAAACTTCAACAGATTCGTCATTGAAAATAATTGAATTACCATTATTATCCTTTCCTGTGAATAGTGTTTGTCCAGCTGTTGCAGTAATTTCATATTGACCCCAAACAGTTGCACCTTCTAATATGATTTCGTCCCCAACGGAACCAATCATAGCTTCTGCACCACTTCCTCTGTTATTGGATTCAAATACTACTAGGTCTCCACCTTTATATCCTGTTCCACCATCTTCAATAAATATCTCATCAACTTGTCCTTCTAAAAGACCATTGATAACTGTTTTAGAAATGGTTGCATTAGGATTGAGTTTTCCACCTGAAAATTCTATTGAATCATTTAAAGAATATAGAGAACCCACATTTGATTGTTCTAATAATATACCACCACCATGACTAGGTTCTATATTTGATTGACTTCCGTCATACACTCCACCAGTTGCGATTAGTGATGCACTAGAAAATTCTGCTGGTAGACCTGACTCAAATAATATGTCTCCGTCATCGTCATGTTGAATATAAGTAGAAGAGGAATCATTACCAATATCTGAAACGATACCTTTTAATACCCCTGTTGTTGTTGTGACACCATCTCTGTCTACTAATGTGACCTGTTGGTCTCTTAAGAAAGTTCCTTGATGGTTATCAGTAATCTCTAAAGAGTATTCCCCTGTTTCTGCATTGATTGGGAATACATTTTCTACAATTGACTCTGCTTGTATTCTATTTGTAGCAGTATATTGAGTTATCTTGTCTGTTGAACTTGGTGCAACTCTCAAGTCACTCATTTCAATATTCACTCTTCTTTTTTGAGAGTAATCTGATTCTGATGTGTAAATTGTTTCGTTATCGGGATATCTAATTTCTGCATCTTCGTTGTAGAGAATCCTCATTAAGAATTTTAATGATTCTGCAGTTCCCTTTTCTTTGTATAAATCTGATATACCTTTTATTGTTAACCTTTTGTTTTGTGTTTGTTTAAGGTCTAACGAAGGTAAGAAATCTGTTTGGAAGTGTTGTAAAAAATCTTCAGACGTTCTGTCTATATCTGAGTAGTCTAAAATCTTGTTGTTTGCAATGATAGTATTTTCTTTATAACCACCAACTACACCAGTCTGTTTTGATTCTCTACCTGTAATTGTTTCCCCTGTTGAGAAACCTCTTCCGTGTATGGTATTGACATATACCTGTAATCCATTCAAGGAAGTTATTTTTGCAACTGATTTTGATTGTGAACCCACAACATACTCACCGACCTTCCAAGGGTCTGCAGTTGCAGTTGGGTTTGCACCACTTGATTCATAAATTAATTTTGATGACTCTGCATCAGGAGATGGTTGAACAGTTTGGGGTTCTGCTAAAATAGACCCCAAACTGTCCTCCATCAAGATTCCGTCTAATTCACTCTCTGAAGAAAGTGTTATAATCTCACTTTCTAGATACTCGAAGTATGATTTTAAGAATAGTTCAAAAACTGGAGCTTCTTGCTGAATGTAATCAGGCAAAAGACCTACTAGTCTATCACTTAGTTTTTCTATTTTAAAATCAGAGTTTGACATAGTCTTAGCTTAGAGTTGCACCTAGGTTTGAAATTGGGAACCAATTTGAACCATTCCAAATACAAATGACTGCATCACCTTGTCCATTAAGAATGATTTGGTCTGTTGTATCAGTTGAATAACCCCAAGATGAAACAGTGACTTCTGCATTTGCAGAAGAACTATCTGTCTTGTATATCACTTTAATTTGACCAACGTCTGTTCCGTCATCTAAAGTAAACTCAACTGCTGAAGAACCAGTCAGTGTGATTTCACTTGCAAAAGATGATGCAAGGTTAGACGCAGTTGCAGTTAAAGTTGTTATATCGTCAACTGCTAAATGAGTTGGGATATTTTCGAATAACTGACCTATGGTCATTTTTTTGTTGACGGGTGTTCCGCCTGGGTTATCTACTATGTGTAGTAAATCATCAGCACCTATATCTGTATCTGATACTTGTGTTAATGCACTTATCTTCTTATCTGCCATTTTAATTTTCCTCCTATAATCCAATTAAATGGGAAACTACTCGGGGGACTCCCGACCACTTGTTTCATGTGTTATTAATATGAACTGGTTGAGGTAGAAGTATACCCTACACCAGCACTGCTTTCACCACTACTAATGGTGTCTACTTCACCTGTCACCTTAATATCTTCAGAAGAAATGTCTACTAGATTACCTCTAGTTGCAACGACATCATTTCCCGAAGGGATAACTGTGAAGTCAATCGATGAATTAGTATTAACTGTTAAGGTAATATTAATGGCATTGATTGTAATCTTTCCTGTAGAATAGTCAACTATTCCAGCTGCACTATCCTGATAAAGTCTAGTTGACCCTGATAGGTAATATCTTCTTAAATTACCTTTTCCGTCATCATCAAAATAATTGATATTGACTGAGTCACCTTGGACATAAAAACCTGTTGTTGTTGTAATTCCACCCGAGTCCATGTTGTGACCAGTATGTGGATTATAAAGTTGATTACCAAAAAGAACATTGTATCCTTTTGTTTCTCCCACTTTAATTATATTACTTTTTCTTAATCTAATATTACATGTATTAGATAAAACTGCAGTGTTAGACTCGTCTACTGATTTAAGTAGATTAGAATGTCTAAAAATAGAATCAAAGTTTTGTAGATTATCTGTATCAAACTTTTGAATTGCAGTGTTTACGATTGCTTCTAACTCACCTATTGATAGGTCTGTTGAATTTTCATTGTATTTGAATACACATGTAATTAGAATCTTAACAATCTCTGCATCAATTATCTTAGGTCTAACAGTTAACATATTTAAATCGTTTAACTTTTTTGTGACCAATGACTTTTCTGTATCTGATAGATAATCTGAATTTTGTGGTTTAAGTGCAACGAACACTTTACCATATTCGGGTGGGTCATTATCTTCTCCACCCCATACTGCAACGGCGTCTGCATTTGGATAATACTCTTGCACCTTTGCTTTATAGTCGTTTAATGTGACTAATCTGTTTTGTGATGTATAGAATTTTGTTGCTTTGAACTTAATTGATTCTATACTTTCTTTTTCTGCACCACCACTTGCTGGTGAAACGTTAGTCACTGCATGGTTTGTGAATCCGTTTACAACTCCGTTAAGTGCAAATTGACTAGCACCATTTGCATGGTCTTGGTCAACTATAATATAAGTCACATCTATAACGTCTCCGTCCAATAATGACTTACCTAATGTTCCGTCACCAAAGTATATTTCAATATAACCTTCTTCATTCTCTTGTGCATAATATACAGTAGAGGTTGTAGTAATGTTTGAAATACCTGTAGAAAGTGTGTATGTTTCTGTTGCACCACCACTGGTGACTGAAACAATCATCTTACCTTTGTCTACTCTTTCATTTGATAAAACGAATTTAGGGTTTGCAAGTTGATTATCAAAAATAAATGAATCAGTTGCATAAGTTCCTTGAACAATACTTACGTCATTGTAATTATATGACGTTCCGTTTTGTGTTGGTCTTTTTGTTGTTGTGACTACAAAGTTATATGAACTTCCGTCATACACTGTCACAAAGGTTGTTCCTCTGAGTAATTGCATCTCAGTAGTTGTCGGGGAAGTTCCGTCTGCATTTCTCACTTGTTTCATTTCAAGGTTTACTATTGCAGTTGAACATGACTCAGAAGAAGGAACGAATCCTAAATCCTTTGCACGTGATACAACGTTCTTTCTGATTTGAGCAGAATCTAAAAAGAGTTCCGAGGCTGCAATGTTGGTGTTGATTGCACCAATGTGTGATGAATATGCAAGTAGGTCAATAAGAACTGACATACTTGAACCTTCAAAGTTGTAATCTTTAAATTGTTCTTGTCCTTTGAGATAATTCTTAAGATTATCTGCAATATTCTCAAAATCTAAATCTGTAATGTTTAATTGTGAACTGTTTACTGCCATTATCGTGTCCTTGAAACGTTTATTTCTATCTCTTGATTAGGAGAACCATTAATTATGTTGTAAAAGATAGTCATGTCTAATTTATTATTATCTTGATTTGATAATGCAACTTGGACATTACTGACACGAGGTTCTAAAGTCTCTATCTCTTTTGCAAGTGTTATTTTCATTCTATTCAGTTGTCTATCAGTATTCAACTCAAATAATAAGTTTCTGATTGAACCACCAAAGTTTGGTTTGAAAGGTCTTTCAAATTTATTAGTTAATACAATATTCCTAACTGACCTTTTGATTGCATCTGTATCGGTTTTTCTTACAACGTCACCTGTAATAGGGTGTTTACGAAAGAAGATATCTAAATCGGAATAGATATCCTTCGTTGCAACTGTTTTTCCGTTATTTACTAAATCTACCATATATCTATTTATACAAACTAATCAGGTTTCTTTGTCTTTCCAGCAGAAGAACCTGAAGCAATTGTATGTTTATGAGTTGAAAGTTTAACACCCTTACCTTTGACTTCTCCACTTGCAGTAATACTACTTGAATTTGTCTGTTTACCAGTGACATCTAATGTTGATTGTAAAGTAGTTGCACCCGATACTGTAAGTGTTCCCGTGACTGTTGTGTCTGATATAATTTCTGTTGTGTTATTACCAGTGATTGTAATCTTACCTTCTGATAATACGTCTGTTGTTCCTTTGAGGATATCTGCTTTTAGATTTCCTTCTGTAATCTCTGAAGTGACATTACCCTTTAACACTTTCATATCTACATTACCAGTGTTAACATTGATTGTCACGTTTCCTTTCTCTACTGTTAAGTCTGCATTACCAGCTATATAAATCTTGTCGTCCTTTGCAACTATCTGATAATTATCATTTACGATTCGTTGCACTACACTTCCATCAGGGTGAACTTCCTGAAACGTTCCTGACCTATGATAAGTTGAAAGTCTTTCTTTACCAAGTGTATCGTCCACTTCAATAACATGACCTGACTCTGATTGATACACTTTGTTATATGGATATACTGGTTCTGCAACTGAGTCGGGGAAAGTGTGTCCTTCTATCTCAATCTTCTTATCTAATACAGAATCACCACGTGCAAGACTTGACACATCTGACTCTCCAGTGTATAATGGATAGTAAGGTAGTAAATCCTCAGTGATTTCATCTTCTTCAATCGTAGAACCTGTTCCGTCATAATTAATTGTTAAGAAAACTGGTGACTTAGGTTGTGTATCAATTGCACTTGTTAGACCATGTGGTCGTCTTGAATCTTGTTCGGGGTTTGGTGCATCAGGTGTTCCCTCATAATCTGCAACTGTTAGTCTACGTGGGTCGTTGAATCCTTTATCTACACTTCTAGTTTGTTGATTACCTAATGCATCAACTCTATATCCAGTTTGTGGAACTCCTGTAGATACACCTAAGACAACTGGGTCTTGACATATATCCCCGTCTCTAAAATATCCAAAGACTGTTGAACCTTCTACTAGACCATGTTGACTTCCAATTCCTGAAAGACCAGCAGAGGTTGTTGGTAATATAACTTGAGCCCATGGTAAGTCGGGTGTTGCAATCTTTAATTTGTTGTCGGTATGAATCCCATGTATACGAACACGAACACGTCCAATCTTCAAAGGGTCATGTCGGTCTTCTACTATTCCAAAAAAATGTTTCATTATATTTCTCTCGCAGGTTCAACTTCTTGTAATGGTTTTGCTTCTGTTATCTCTTTTGCAAAACTTTCTTTAACACATTCTAAATTCATTTCACCCTCTTTACCTGCTATATCTAGCATAAGAGATAAATCAGTAATTAGATATCTGTTGTCATTCACCTCATCATTTTTACCAACACCTGATTCGGGTTGAGGGATTAAAAGTTTAATTACGTTCCCTACAGTTAAGTCTGTCCTCATTGGTATGGTGACAATAATTTTATGTTGTTGTAATATCTCAAGTAATGCACGTCTTTCTAATTTTGCATTATCAACATATTTTAAACCTGAGAATGATTCAGGTGAACTAACAGTTGTCTCATTATCGAATTGGTGTGTTGTAGTGTTATCATAAATGACAAGACTCTCAAATTCTTTATTTGGTGGTAAATCAATATCAACCTCTGTCACAGAAGGAGACTTAGTTCTCTCAATCATGTTCTCTGTTGTAAGTGATTTCTCATAATCACCAGTTCGAATTAAAGGAAATCCTGATAGGTGTTTACCACGTTTCATTGTTTCGTCTAAGTCATACACAAAATCTAATTCTTGTTTCTTAACTGGGTCGTATGTTTTTTGTAGAGATGCATATGCACCTCCAACTGTTCCTCTAAGTGTATCAAACTGTTGTGGTTTGTAATATGATATAATCATAGAGTTTAAACCACCAGCTGCATTTAAATCAATACTTTCAGTTTCTAAATCACCAGTTCTTGGTTTGTATGAAAACTCTATTGGAAATTCTCTACTAAACATAGTGTCAATAGAACTAAATCTAAAACCACCATTTAATGTTTGGAAGAAGAACATACCATTTTTCCATTCTGCATTTTCACCTATATTAGATTCTGCAACAATGTAGTCAATAAAACTTCCAACTGTCCAATTAGGACATATGAATTGTAGATTCTTAGGTTCTGTTTCCTCAAACCAATCGAACTCTGAAGGTTTAAGGTTAGCTTCTTCTATCAATGCATTCTGCAACATTCTGTCATAAGAACCTCTCATAACCTTACTCATTCTTTTCCTTCTTACATAGAACATTCTTGGGTCACAAAAATTTAATTGGTATACTTGAGTTCCCTCTCTTCCTCTTTTGACATTACTTGCTTTGTATATTCTAAAAGTCTTATCAATGGTGAACTTCTTTTCGGGTTCTTGATTAAGACCTTCTTTCTGTTTGATTGAGATACGAATGAATTCTTGACCAGTGAATCGGAAGTTTGTTAAAAGATTAAGTCCGTCTAAAAGAGATATATTACCCGTGCAGAATTTATTGTAGATAGACTCGAAGAGTTCTACTCTCAATGTTAATTGAGTCACGTCAATTGAATCACCCTCTTGGTTTACAATCGCTAGTGCCTCAACTGAAAACTCACCTGCTTTTAAGTTGCTCATGATGACATTACTTTACCGAACTCTGATACTACCCTTCTGATATATTGTGGTTTAATAATTTTGATACTTCTATTCTTTTCGTTCTTTTCCCATTCACTATCATAAATTGTTTTTTCATACATACCATTGACAAAGGTATTTGACTTGTTTCCATTTACATCATAATAGTATGCAGTTCCGTCTGTTTGATTAATAGAATTTTTAATGGTCATAGTGTGTCCACTAATATTACCCGTGACAATATCGTCTTGTCTGAAGTCACCACTCTCTATTCCTATTCTTGACCATTGGGGTTCTACACTTGTTATTGTTCCTTTATGAATAACACTATCTCTTAAACAAGATACGGATTCTCCCAAAAGAAATTTACCTGTTGCACTTACGATATCTGATTTCTGATGTGCAGTTAGATACTTACCACCATAGTTTTTCTTAATGTATTGGTCAAAGGTTCTATTGTCTTTCCACCACTCATAGTAGTTATTCCAATCATTAACTAGAAAGAACGTCCAATGTAAATCTGAATCACCATAAAGATTAGTTGCAACTACATCAGGTCTATCTCCCTCCTGTAGTTCAAAGTATTCATACTCTATTATACTGTTAACTGCTGATTGGTCTATTTTAGACTTTCTAAAGAAGTCTTTAATATTGATAACCCGTCCACTATCTAAAGTGTATTGTATGTCGGGAAAGTTTTTGAAAAATTTAGTAGCCATTATTATCCACCTGTTCGTTGGTCTAGTAGTGAAGCAGAACCCCCACCTAAGTCTCTTTGTTCTTTACTAAATTTTTCAGGACTTGCCTTAGATATAGTCTGATAGTTTTCCTGTGTAAGGAGTTTGATTTCTGTAAATGATAAAGACACTTCAGTTGCAACAGGATATCCATCTTCAAACATTTTTGTTGAATGATTAACACTTACACTTGTCAATACACAAGGTAAAAAATCCTCAAATCTCTTTTTAATGAGTCCTTCATAAGTAATATCAAAAATGTTAGGATAATTGAAATAAGATTCTGCAGCTCCGTCTGACTCAGCTGCACCATAAGTGTCTGGCAACATTGCAGTTTTAAATGCCCAACATATATCT
>Ga0233438_10000059_pt1 | contig 144905 bp, 145 predicted proteins | sample SI_123_September_FD_182720 | JGI IMG/M metagenome (GOLD analysis project Ga0233438, IMG submission 182720) | Seawater microbial communities from Saanich Inlet, British Columbia, Canada - SI_123_September2016_10_MG | ecosystem: Environmental > Aquatic > Marine > Inlet | place: Canada: British... | reverse complement strand
GCCTAACGATTGCATTGCGCGTTCTGCGTTCTCGCTTTGAAGATCCTGACTGTTAAAGTGGGTTCGCGTCTGGTAAACGTCACCCAAGTTTCGCAGCGGATCATCTGTGCCAGAAGATTTAACACAACTCATCTTAGCCAGACTCGAACCCGAAGGAACTGGTAAGCGATACTTCGTCTACGGCTCGAATCTTGTTGGATTTGGTAGTGAAGTTTCCGCGAAAGGTAAAGCCGGTTATTCTGCTTAAATTGGAATAAACGGCACAAGAAGCGCGGCCTGCGAAAAAGACAGGTGCGAATGAGCCAAGCCCAGTCTCAAATGAACAGGCCCAAGCGCAGGTACGCTTTGCCGATGGGCTCAAAAGAGCGGCGGGGCGGGCGGGCGCGCTTAGTAAAAAATCTTCAACAACTTGTCGAGAATTGCGTTAAATTGCGCCAGGATGTGCTGCGCGGCGATTGGATCGCCGATCACTGTGGCCGTAAGCCCGGCCGTGACCGCAGTGGTAAATCCCGCCGCCGCCTTCGCCAGATTGACCAGCCCGTGCATGATCTTGCGATTTTTCCGATCATCCTGCTCATCACTGAGGGGGGTTTCAGACAATGGCTCCGTCAGATCCGCGTCAAGATCTTTGAAATAGTCCGTAACCCCGGGGTCTACAATGTATCTCATTTTAGGATCAGAAATTGCCTCTTGCCATTGCTGCCCAATCGCCGCCGCATCCGCTGTGCCCGCTGCCAAAGGGGCCGGGCCAATTGCTCCGGGGGTGCCAGCAGGCGGCTGCTCCGGCTGGAGATATTTGCGCATCTCTTCATGTCGCTCAAAAAGCGCTGTGATATCGCTTATAAGACGGTTGCTCCAGGCCCCGGCTGCCGCCTCATCCTTCATGCTTTTGATGCGGCGCACAGCGTTTTCATACTTATACCAATTGTCAGTTTTCTGTCTTAGAACGTTCGCATATTGCGACAATCTGAGGTCCAATGCATCCACATCAAAGTTATAGATGCGCTTGGAAAACTCTTCCTGAATGTTGTCAATGAGCTCTACGGAGGCCGTGCGCAGGTTATCGAGATCTTTGGGATTATGTGCCGGCGGCGACGTGTTGAGCGGCTTATCCCCGAGGATCACCTTGCCGTTCCGCAGTGCAAATTCAACCGGGGAGGCGGCATTCAATTGCTGTCTCACCTTTGGGGCATCAGGATCCAGTTTTTGCCTGAGCGCCTCTATCAACCGCAAACTTTCCGGCCCGTCTGACTGGCGATCCCAATCGGTCAGATCGGCATATTGAACCTCGCCAAAACCATAGGGCAGTGGCGTGCTGTCCAGCTTGGCATGGAGCAGCTTGCCCCGGCGTTTCCCCGCTTCGGCCTCCTCAATGACACTTTTTGATTCCACGCTCTGCTCGGTCCAAAGCGTGAGAACCGCCTGACAGTTTTCCAAACTGGCTTGAATTTGCTCGCGCCACGGATCCCCCGGCAAGATGTCATCATCCCACCAGATGTTGATCTCATGGGCGCGCAAATAGCGGGTGATCTCAGCCACTTCTGTTTTATTTTCATGCGCATAGGAGATAAATACAAAAGGCCCCTCAGGCTGTTCCGGCACCACCTCGCTCTCCGGCGGCTCGGGCCAGTCCTCTGGATAGGTGAGACGATCTGGTATAATCACCCCCCGATCCCCTCTCATGTTTTCAAGCTGCTCCTGCGTCAGACCCTCTGTCTCGCTCAAATCTGTAAACTCCCGCTCACCCGCATCATTGATCACCGTCCGGCAGTCCGCCGCCCACGTGTTCGCCCCCCGCAGGTCTGCCCCCGGCAGCTCCGCCGCATGCAGGAACGCCTCCCGCAGGTCCTCCTTCGGCAGGCCCGCGCTCTTCGGCGCTGACCCCATTGCCCCCACAACGCTCCATATTGCCGTCACCGGGTGCTCCCTAGACAAATCAATCTTATCGCTCGCTTGTACATGTCGATTCCATGCATCCACGCCTTGCTTCAATATTTCGAGCTGCTTGAGATCTGCCATAATCCTGCCTTATTAAATATATGCCTTCAAAATTTTTGGGTTTTTAACATGGTTTACAGATAGATGAAATAAAACTCTAACCATAGCGCGCAAGACTTTGGCCGGCCTTGGGTGCCGGGCGCTCGGCCGGGCTGAGCAGGTCGCGGGGTCATCTGGGGGCTGATGTCAGGCGTTCCGACTGGGTTTTAACTGCGATTATATCTGGGGTTAAGATTGGGCGCGGGTCACCTGACCTTGCACCCCTTCCCAAGCGGCGGGTGTCAAAGACATGCCCAAAATGCGTTTGGGATTGGTGGGCGGCGGCATCTCAACGCCGCTGAGCGGGCGGAATCCGAATCTTTGGTAATAGGGCGCGTCCCCCACCAGCAGCACCCTGTTCCAGCCAAGACCGGGCGCGAGGGCCAGGCTTTCGCGAATCAAATAGCCGCCCAGCCCCTCGCCCTGCCGGGTTGGGTGGACGGCAATCGGCCCAAGCAAGAGCGCAGGGCTTTGCCCAACGCAGACCGGCCAATAGCGAATGGCACCGGCGAGAATCCCATCCCGATCCCGCGCCACCTGTGACAGGGCGGCAATCGGCGGTGTGGCCTCGCGCAACCGATAGGAAGACAAAGCCTCGCGGCCTGGAGCAAAGCACAGATCATACAGCGCTTCGACTTCCCACCAATCTGCATCTGTCTCGCGGTTTAACTGAAACACCGCCCCGTCCTCTTTCGTTTTGCAACTGGCCTAACACGCGGTTACGCTTGGCGCAAACCCAGAGGAGAGCACATGTTTTATCGTCCCGAAGAGGGTCACGGCCTGCCCCATAATCCGTTTAATGCCATCATTGCCCCGCGGCCCATCGGCTGGATCTCAACGCAGGACGCAGAGGGACGGCGCAACCTGGCGCCCTATTCGTTTTTCAACGCCGTGGCCTATGTGCCGCCGCAGGTGATGTTTGCATCCACCGGCGCAAAAGCCGATCAGGATGGCACGAAAGACAGCGTCAGCAATATCCGCGAAACCGGGGTGTTTTGCGTCAATATTGTTGAATATGCCATGCTGGACGCGATGAATGCCTCCTCGGCAAGTCTTGCAAAGCAAGAGGATGAGTTTGCACATGCAGGGCTCGAGGCGCTGGCTTGTGACACCATCTCAGGGTTTCGCGTTGCCGGCGCGCCCGCCAGTCTCGAATGTAAGGTGACACAGATCATCACGCTGGCCGGGCCGGCAAATTTTGCCGTCTTCGGGGAAGTGACCGGCGTGCATATGCGTGATGATTGCCTGGTGGATGGCCTGTTTGATGTGAAAAAGTTCAAGCCATTGGCGCGCTTGGGCTACAAAGATTACAGCTTTGTGGATCACAGCTTTACTCTGAGCCGCCCGGACGACTGATCCGGGCGGATGGGGTGCTTAAAGGCCTAATGCCCGGCCGCCAAAATGCCGGTGCGCACACCGTAATCTACCGCGATTTGATAATCAGGGTCATCATCACTGTCGACGATCAAATGCCCGGCCTTGCTCAGAAGGTAATGGCAATCTTTGCTCAAGTGACGCAATTGAATGCGCTTGCCCGCCTCTTCATATTTCAGCGCTAGGGCCTCAATCGCCTGCAGAGCCGATTGATCCGCAACCCGGCTGTCTGCGAAATCGACAACCACCGTATCTGGATCCTCATATGGGGTAAACAGCTCTGAGAACCCCTCTGTGGAGCCAAAGAAAAGCGGACCGCGGATTTTGTAGACCTTGGTGCCATCACTCTCAACCGCACGGTTCGCATGGATCCGGGTGGCGTTTTGCCAAGCATAGGCCAGCGCTGAGACAATAACCCCAACCACAACCGCGATCGCAAGGTCAGTCATCACCGTCACAGCCGTGACCAAGATGATCACAAAGGCATCCGTGAGCGGCACTTTTCGCATGATCATCAAACTGTTCCAAGCAAAAGTGCCGATCACCACCATGAACATAACACCGACCAAAGCGGCCAAAGGAATTTGTTCGATCAAGGGGGAGGCCACGACGATAAAGGCCAAAAGGAACAGCGCCGCGGCAATGCCGGCAATACGGGTGCGCCCGCCAGATTTCACATTGATCATCGACTGGCCAATCATGGCACAGCCGCCCATGCCACCAAAAAATCCAGTGACGGTATTCGCGATGCCCTGCGCGATACTCTCTTGGCTCGCACCCCCGCGCTTATTGGTGATATCCCCCACAAGGTTGAGCGTCAGCAGGCTTTCAATAAGGCCAATGGCAGCCAAAATTCCCGCATAGGGAAGGATGATCCAAAATGTTTCTAAGGTCAGCGGCACGCTGGGGATATGAAACTGCGGTAAGCCGCCCTCAATACTGGCCAAATCGCCAACGCGCGGCACATCAATGCCAAAGGCAATCACAATCACCGCGACAATGCCAATCCCCGCCAAGGGGGCCGGGACCGCTTTGGTCAGCTTGGGCATGCCCCAAACGATCACCATAGTCAGCGCAACCAGCCCCAGCATGACCAACATAGGCAGACCCGAAAGCCACTCCCCGCTCGACATGCCATGGCCCGTATTTACCACAGATCCTGGCACTTTAAATTGGGTCATCTGCGCCAAGAAAATGACAATTGCTAAGCCATTCACGAACCCCAGCATCACCGGATGCGGCACAAGACGAATGAATTTGCCCCATTTCATTATGCCAACAAAAATCTGAATCAGCCCCATGAGCACCACCGTCGCGAAGAGATATTCGACCCCATGCTGCGCCACAAGCGCCACCATGACCACCGCCAGAGCGCCCGTTGCGCCGGAAATCATCCCAGGGCGTCCACCGATCAGCGCGGTGATCAGCCCCACGATAAAAGCAGCATAAAGCCCGACCAAAGGGTGCACCCCAGCAACAAAGGCAAAGGCCACCGCCTCAGGCACCAGCGCCAAAGCCACGGTGAGACCCGCCAAGAGCTCGATACGAATACGGCCTGGGGTCAAGGGCTCCCCAGCGCTCAAATTAAAGTTGGCAAAAGAAGATTTGACCGCCGATGCAGCCAATGAAACACGAGACATAATGGAAACCTTTTTGTCGAACAGTCGAAACCTTGCCGCCTCATATCATATATTTCGCGGAGGTCACGGAATTCTTAACGCGCGGTGAGATTCTGAGCCCAAAGCCCCGGTCGGCGACTGGCGCGGCGCATAAAAACATGTAACAAAATGAAGATACTTCGGCATCATTAAGGACGCAGACGATGAGCACAACAAAAATTGGAGTGATTGGTGGCTCCGGGATTTATGATATTGATGGGCTGCAAAACCCTAAATGGCAACAAGTCAAGAGTCCCTGGGGCGTGCCGTCCGATGAGCTGCTGACCGGACAGCTGGCCGGTATCGAAATGGTCTTCTTGCCCCGTCACGGGCGCGGTCATGTCCATGCCCCCAGTGATGTGCCCTATCGCGCCAATATCGACGCTTTGAAACGGCTTGGAGTGACAGATGTCATCTCTGTCAGTGCCTGCGGTTCGTTTCGCGACGAGATGGAGCCAGGACATTTTGTTTTGGTCGATCAGTTCATAGACCGCACCACCCAGCGGGCCAGCTCCTTTTTCTCCAGCGGTTGCGTGGGTCATGTCAGCCTCGCCCACCCGACCTGCCCTCGGCTATCGGCCGCTTGTGCAGCAGCGGCAAGGGCGGAAGGGATAACCGTGCATGAGGGCGGCACATATCTCGCCATGGAAGGGCCACAATTCTCAACACTGGCGGAAAGTCGCATGTATCGTGAAAGCTGGGGGGCGGATGTGATCGGTATGACCAATATGCCTGAAGCAAAACTCGCGCGCGAAGCCGAACTTTGCTACGCTTCCGTGGCCATGATCACCGACTATGACAGCTGGCACCCAGATCATGGGGAGGTCGATGTGACGGAAATCATTAAAACTCTCATGGGCAATTCAGCGCAGGCCAAAGGGATGGTCGCGCGCCTGCCGCAGCTTTTGGGCGCCACCCGTACCCCCTGCCCCGCTGGCTGTGACCGCGCGCTGGACTATGCCATACTCACCGCGCCCGAAGCCCGTGATCCTGTTTTGCTCAGCAAGCTCGATGCCGTTGCTGGACGGGTCTTGCGCTAAGGCGCTACACTGTCAAACGCGGCAAATTGGGGCTCGTTTCTGCCAACAGAGCTGCTATGACGGGCGCGTCAGAAGAGGACTGTTTTATGAAAACCGTGAAAGACTATATCCGCACCATCCCTGATTTTCCCCATGAGGGGATCATGTTCCGCGATGTCACCACGCTTTTTGCCGACCCGCGCGGCCTGCGTCTGGCGATTGATCAACTGCTGCATCCCTATGCGGGAGTGGCGGTCGACAAGATCATTGGCCTTGAGGCGCGCGGCTTCATTCTGGGCGGTGCCATTGCCCATCAGCTGGGTAAAGGTTTCGTGCCAATCCGTAAGCAAGGCAAGCTGCCCGGCAAGACCCTATCACAGGCCTATACATTGGAATATGGCGAGGCGGTGATGGAAATACATGAAGATGCCATTGAACCGGGTGAAAAGGTTCTGGTGGTTGACGATCTTTTGGCCACGGGCGGCACCGCAGCCGCAGGTCTCAAGCTCTTAGAACGTCTCGGCGCAGATGTCATTGGATGCGCATTTATCATTGATCTGCCAGATCTTGGTGGGCGCCGTGTGCTGGAGGGTTTAGACATGCCGGTCCATTGCCTGTGCTCCTACGAGGGTGTTTAGCCTGCCTCTGTTTTGCCGCGCCTATCAAAGCGGATCGCGGCATATAGCACATGGGTGCGCCAGCGTCCTGCGATTTGCAAATAACTCTGCGCCACCCCTTCATATTTAAAACCGCAGCTCTCAAGCAAACCGCGCGAGGCGTGGTTTTCCGGCAAGCAGGCCGCTTCAATGCGGCTCAAATCAAGTTTGCGAAAAGCATGGGCCACCAGCCCGGTGACCGCCTCGCGCATATAGCCCTGACGGGCGAAGCGCTCTCCGGTCCAATACCCCAAAGTGCCTGCCTGAGCCGGGCCTCTGCGGATATTGTCCAATGTGACGGCCCCCACCAGCGCTTGATCGGTCTTACGGAGCAGAAATAACGGGCAGCCTGAGCCATTTTTGACCGCGCGCTGTGCCCAATAGACCCGCGCCGTAAAATTCCGCCGGGTCAAATGCTCTTCTGACCAGACCGGGTCCCAGGGCGACAGAAAATTACGGCTTTCGCTGCGCAGATCTACCCAGGCGCGGAAATCATTGTGTTGAGGCAACCGCAAGATAAGCCGGTCGGTCTCACACACAGGCTTGGCATTACGGGCAAACATCAATCACGCCACCAATCTGGCCTGTAACGCCGCAATATCGGGCGCATCGCTCACCGGTCCGTAAAGTGCCATAGCCGCCGGTGCGCCGTCGGACATCGCCCCGGCATAGCTGCGCACAGTCTCAACAGTGACCGCATCAATTTGCGCCACGACCTCATCCAAGACAGGGATGCGGTCCCAAATTGAGAGCATCCGCGCCAGACGCTCAGCCCGCGCAGAGGGGCTTTCCAGCCCCATCAACATGCCCGCTTTCATCTGGGCCCGCGCCCGGGCTACTTCAACTTCGCTCATATCTTCTGCCGCGCGTTTTAGCTCATCTATGGTGATATGGGCCAAATCAGCCAGTTTATCGCCGGAGGTGCCGGCATAGAGTGTCATCGTGCCCGTATCGCAATAGGCGCCAGCACTGGCAAAAATCGAATAGCAGAGGCCGCGCTTTTCCCGCACCTCTTGAAACAGCCGGGAGGACATGCCGCCGCCAAAAGCCGAGGAGAAAATCTGTGCCGTGTAGATATCGGGGTCTTTGTAATTCGGGCTTTCGAAGGACAAAGCAAAATGCGCCTGTTCCAGATCTTTCACGCGGCGAATTTCGCCGCCCTTAAATTGTGCCGGCGTGACCGGTGCCTGAACTCGCGCCGTCAGATCTCCGAAAATATCCTCGCATTGCCGCAGAATTTCCGCATGATCCACCGCCCCGGCTGCCGCCAGAACCATTTGATCGGGGCTATAATGTTCGCGCACAAATTGTGACAAATCCGTTCTTTGAAATTGGGCCACACGCTCCTCTGGCCCTAAGATTGATCGCCCCATGGCCTGCCCCGGATAAGAGACCTCTTGCAGCCAATCGAAGATGATATCATCCGGCGTATCCAACGCCTGACCAATCTCAGAGAGGATCACCCCACGCTCGACTTCAATTTCAGCCGGATCAAAAACCGAATTCAGTACAATATCTGAAATCACATCGAGCGCCAAAGGCACATCGCTTTGCAAGACCCGTGCATAATAGGCGGTCATCTCGCGGCTGGTATAGGCGTTGATATACCCGCCCACATCCTCGATCGCCTCGGCAATCTGCACCGAACTGCGCCGCGCTGTCCCCTTAAAGGCCATATGCTCGAGAAAATGCGCAATGCCATTTTGTTCGATCCGCTCATGGCGACCGCCGGCGTTGACCCATATGCCGACAGAGGCAGATTTAAGTCCTGGCATATGCTCAGTGACGATGCGAAAGCCGTTTTTCAGGCGATGGGTTTGGACGGTCAAAGGGCAATACGCTCGCGAACTAGAGATTTCATAAGTTGCAAATCATTGGGCATTTCGGTCACGCGCTCCTCGCGGTCAAACAAATCCGCCAGCCAGCGTGGCAAAGCGGGCCGAAGACCTACGGCCGCGGCCACCGCATCCGGGAATTTTGCAGGATGTGCCGTTGCCAGCGTTACCATCACAGAGCTGCCCAAGTGATCCTCAGCCACTTTCACACCAACGGCGGAATGCGGACAAAGCACTTCGCCGGTGGTGGCAAAGAGGGTTTTGATCGTGGCGCTGGTTTCCTCTTCGGAGCTGCGACCACTGTCGAAAGACTCACGCAACGCATGCAAGGCACCCTGGCTTATGCCGAATCCGCCTTGCTTCATTTCCCCCATCAGCTGCGCCACGGCAGCCCCGTCGCGGTTATAGGCATCAAAGAGCGCCCGTTCAAAATTCGAGGACACCTCGATATCCATCGACGGGGTAATGGTGGGGAAAACTTGATCCGTGTCATAGCGCCCGGTGGAGATGGCGCGATGCAAAATATCGTTTCGGTTGGTGGCAATTACCAAACGGTCAATCGGCAGCCCCATACGTTTGGCGATATAACCGGCAAAAATATCTCCAAAATTACCCGTGGGCACGGTGAAAGAGACCTTACGATGCGGGGCGCCCAGGCTGGTTGCAGCACTGAAATAATATACGACCTGCGCCAAAACCCGAGCCCAGTTGATTGAGTTGACCCCGGCCAACTTCACCCCGTCACGAAATTCAAAATCATTGAACATATCTTTGAGCATGGCTTGGCATGTGTCGAATGTGCCCTCCATGGCGATGGCGTGGACATTGGCCTCAACCGGAGTGGTCATTTGACGGCGTTGCACCTCTGACACCCGCCCATTGGGGAAAAGAATAAATACATTGGCCGCATCCAAGCCGCGAAAGGCCTCAATCGCCGCCGACCCGGTGTCACCCGAGGTGGCCCCGACAATCGTCACCCGTTCCCCGCGGCGTGCGAGCGCCTTTTGAAACAGCTGACCAATCAGCTGCATGGCAAAATCCTTGAAGGCCAGTGTCGGACCGTGAAACAGCTCAAGCAGATGATGGTTTGGGCCCAATTGCACCAAGGGCGCGCGCGCGGCATGGCCAAAACTCGCATAGGCAGCTGTAATGGCATCCATCAATTCGGCATCGCTGAAACAGTCCCCCACAAAGGGCTTCATCACGCGAAAAGCAATCTCCTCATAGGGCTGACCGGCCAGCGCTGCGATATCGGCGGCGCTCATTTGCGGGATGGTTTGCGGGACATAAAGCCCGCCGTCCCGCGCCAGTCCACTCAACATGGCCTCTTCAAATGACAAAACAGGCGCATTCCCGCGGGTTGAGATATATTTCATTGCCTTGACCCTAAGTTTTACTGTTACGGGATCGGTAAAGGAAATAACCAGACATTCCAAGCCAGATTAACGCCAAAGAAAACCAGGTCAGCGCATAATTGAGGTGGTCATTGGGGATATTGGCACTCATTTTGGGCAATGGTCTGGCCAAGTCATCGGCAAAGCTGCTGTTGCGCAGCACCAGCAAGATTGGTTCGGTCTGCAGATGTTCCGACAGTTTGGCCACATCGCGGGCAAACCATATGTTCGCAGCAAGGTCATTGTCAGGGGTGAAGCTGTCAATTTCCTGCGGCCACTGCAAATTGCCCGTCACCTGGCCCGTGCCTTTCGGGACGGCAGGCAGAGCGGCGCGCACAGAGATGAAGCCGCGATCCACCATGATCTTGCGGCCATCCCTAAGTTCAAAAGCATTAATCAACCGATAGCCTGCGCCGTAAATCTTTTGCGACACCAGGACACGGACCGTCTCCTCGCCGATATAGCTCCCTGTGCCACGCACGGGCAAAAGGTCATGACTTGCGGCCGTGACCTCGGCGGGGATGTCGATGGCGGGGGCCAAGATCTTGCGCTCAATCTGCGCCAGAATATCCGTTTTCCAGGCCAAGCGCTGCACTTGCCAGACGCCCAGCCCCAGCAAGATGGCCGTGCCCACTGTGGCCAATAAGATCATACCCCAATACCGCATTTCATCCCCTTCAAAGCGCAAAAAGGGCAGCTGCACGCCGCCCTTTTCGTAAAGTGACCATAGCGCCGGTGCGCCGGCAAACTCGGTTTAGCCGGCCCAGAGGTAGACAGCGGCGAACAAAAACAGCCAAACCACGTCCACAAAGTGCCAGTACCATGCCGCGGCCTCGAAGCCTACATGGCTTTGCGGCGTGAAATGGCCCTTGGTGACCCGGATCAAACAGACCAGCAAAAAGATCGTACCGATCAACACATGCATGCCGTGGAACCCTGTGGCCATGAAGAAGTTAGCGAAGGTGATTTCACCGGAGAAAGTCCAGCCATCAACGACCAGCAATTCGTGGTACTCATAGACCTGAAACGCTGTGAAGACCGCCCCAAACGCAATCGCCAAGATCAGACCCATACGCAGATCTTTGCGGTTGTTGTCATGCACCAAAGCGTGGTGTGCCCAGGTGGCCGCACAGCCTGAGATCAAGAGCAAAAGCGTGTTGATCAAGGGCAATTCGAAGGCGTTGATTTGGTGAAATTCAGGCTTCAGATATTCCGTGCCGACATATTCGTACATCGGATAAAGCTGATGCTTAAAGAAGCTCCAGAACCATGCCGAGAAGAACATGACTTCGGACATGATGAACAAGATGAACCCATACCGCAGGCCGATTTGCACAACCGGAGTGTGATCCCCCACATGGCTTTCAGCCACAACTTCGCTCCACCATGCGTACATGATGTAAAGCACGCCAACAAAGCCGGCCAAGAAGATATAGGGCCCATTGTCATGCATCCAAAGGATCGCTCCTGTTAGCATCACCAAAGCCGCCAAGGAGCCCAGAAGCGGGTTCACTGAAGGGGGAAGAATGTGATAATCGTGGTTCTTTTCATGTGCCATAGTTGGGCCTCGTCGAACTTAGTTTCGTTTTATGGGTGTATCGATCTGCAACGCAGCCTGCGCCTCGGGCAAATCAATTTCGTAGAATGTATACGATAAGGTGATCGTATGGATATATTTACCTTCTGTGTCACTGACAATTTCAGGATCGACATAGAAAGTTACGGGCATCTGTACCCGCTCACCAGGCATCAAAAGCTGCTCTTCGAAGCAAAAACAATCAATCTTGGTGAAAAAGCCGCCCGCTTGGTAGGGGGTGACGTTATAACTGGCCGATCCGGCGATGGGCCGGTCGGTGGGGTTATAGGCCTCGTAAAAGGCCAAACCGGTCTCGCCGATTTTTAACTCCATCGTGCGTTCAACCGGCTTGAAACGCCATTTCATGTCCTTATCGACAGAGGCGTCAAAGCGAATCTTGATGGTTTCGTCCAAAACGGTGTCACTGCCCAAATCGGCAGTGCCGGTCACGCCGCCAAAGCCTGTGACCCGGCAAAACCAGTCGTAAAAAGGCACAGAGGCCCAAGCGAGGCTTCCCATCAGGACCACAACCGCCAAAGTTTGGCTCAAGGTTTTGGTTTGCGGCGTCACTGGCTGGCCTCCTCGGTCACCGATGCACGCGGTGCGTGATCATACCCCTCAACCGGTCCTGTGTTGGTGATCTTCACCAAACTCAGCACGGTGACCAATCCGATAAACAGCACCAAACACACAGCGACGCCAAGGTTTTGACTGCGCCTGCGCCGATGCATATCTGTCTCAACACGAAAACTCATGACCAGCCTCCCAAACCATAGGGCACCAACAGCGCCTCTGCCAAAATCGCAAGGAAATGTACAAAGAGATAGAGCAGCGAAAACTTAAAGAAGGCACGCTCGACCTTGAAGTTATCCGCCTCAGAAGCCTGTTCATCGCGCCGCCATATGTGGATGGCATCTTTCAAGACGATCGTATTGCAGATCAAGGCCACGGTCAGATAGATCACCCCACCAATCGAGGTAAAGGCCAAGCCGATGGCAAGGGCGGATTGCAGCACCGCATAGGCCAGGATGTGGCGCCGCGTTGCCGGGCGCCCATGGGTCACCGTAAGCATCGGCACATCGGCATCATCGTAATCCGAGCGCATGAAAAGGGCGAGAGCCCAGAAATGCGGTGGGGTCCACATGAAGATCAAAGCAAACATCAAGACCGCTTCAGTAGAGACAGAGCCCGTGGCGGCGACCCAGCCGATCAAGGGCGGGAAGGCCCCTGCCGCGCCGCCAATTACAATATTTTGCGGCGTGATGCGCTTGAGCCATATGGTGTAAATCACCGCATAGAAGAAGATGGTAAAGGCCAACCAAGCAGCCGCATGCCAATTGGCCGCAAGCCCCAGCATGAGAACGGAGAGGCCTGACAAAGCCACGCCCAGCCCCAATGCCGCGTCGGGCGAGGTCCGCCCTGATGGGATGGGGCGCGATTTTGTGCGGCGCATGATCGCGTCAATGTCAGCATCCCACCACATATTCAAAGAGCCGGAGGCGCCACCGCCGATGGCGATGAACAAAATAGCACAAAAGGATTCGACCGGGTGCAAGCTTACGGGCGCCGCCATGAGCCCCACGAAGGCTGTAAACACCACCAAAGACATGACGCGCGGCTTGAGTAAGGCCACATAATCGCCAAACACCGGATCATATTCTGTGCTATGTTCTGCCACTTTTGCCATCTACCTTTAGCTCGCCGCTTACCTAGTTTGATGCCACTTGCATAGATTGTGGCACGCCGGCGAGTTCTTCAATCGCACCGGAAAGCCACGCATCATATTGATCTTGGCTCACGACTTTCACAGTGATCGGCATATAGGCATGGGCCTGACCGCAAAGCTCGGAACATTGGCCGAAGTAAACGCCCTCTTTCTCGGCCGCAAACCACAGTTCCGCCAAACGACCGGGAACCGCATCTTGCTTCACACCAAATGCCGGGATGGTCCAGGAATGGATCACATCTGCGCCGGTCAGCTGCATCACAACAGTTGCGCCGACAGGGACGACAACGGCTGTATCTGTGGCCAGCAAATATTCATCGGGCGCATAGCCATAATCGGCCAATTCATCTTTTTGCAGCATCACGCTGTCAAAGCCGAAGTCATGATCAACATATTCATAGCCCCAATACCACTGGTATCCGGTCACTTTGATGGTGATATCTGCTTCAGGGATTTCTTGCTGCTTGAACAAAATTGGCAGGGAGAAGGCCCCGATCACAACCAAAATGCCCACTGGCACAACCGTCCAAGCCACTTCGAGAACCGAATGGTGGGTGAAGGTGCCGGGCGTGTCATTGCGGCTGCGGTGGAACTTGAACGCAGCATAGGCCAGCAAACAAGTTACAAAGACAGAAATCACTGTGATGATGACCAACAAGAAATTGTCGAGCCAGACAAGATCGCGCATCAATTCCGTCGCGGGAAATTGAAAGCCCATGCCTTTGGGCTCCGGCTTGCCGATGGTTTCCAATCCTTGGAAATTTTCTTGTGCTTGAGCAACGCCAGCCAAAGTGACCAGTGCCGCGCTTAACAGAGACGTAAGAATTCGCATGTTCTACCCTATGTCTTTCGCGCCTTCGCGCTTTTCCGCCACACGAATGTGTGACGCGTGATTGTACTTTATGCAGCATCAATCATATCATTGCCTCACACGCAATTGGTTGATCCGCGTCAAAGGGACGCCAGTGGCAAAATTCACCCGCGAAAACCACTTTTCGCCAAAATATCGCAAGGAATTTCATGACTGATTCTCTATTTCGCCCGTTTGAGACCCATCTCGATCGCAAGTCGGCCCGTGAGATTCTTAAATCAACCTTAATCGGAGCGGAAGATGGCGAGTTGTTTTTGGAGCGCTGTCGGTCCGAAGTGCTGTCTTTTGACGACGGGCGGCTGCGCAGATCGAGTTTTGAGGCCTCTGAGGGCTTCGGCCTGCGCGCGGTCCAGGGCGAGCGGGTCGGTTATGCGCATTCGACCGAAATTTCTGAGCAGGCCATGCGCCGCAGTGCCGGCACGGTGCGCTTGGCCATTCAAGCGAGCGGCGGCACCCTATGCGCCGCGCCGCCCGCCACCAATCGCCGTCTTTACAGCGATCACAACCCGCTTTTGGATTCGAGCTTCCCCGCCAAGATCGACATTTTACGCGAAATTGATGCTTATGCCCGCGGCTTGGACCGCCGCGTTGTGCAAGTTTCGGCCACCATCGCCGCCTCCCATCAAGAAGTGGTGATCCTGCGCGCCGAAGGGCCAGATGTTTCTGACAATCGCCCAATGGTGCGCATGAATGTCTCTGTGATCGTGGAACAAGACGGGCAACGCCAAACCGGCTATGTCGGCGGCGGCGGGCGCTTTGGACTTGATGGCATGCTTGAGCCCAGTCATTGGCAGCCTTTGGTGCGTGAAGCGCTGCGGATCGCCGTGGTCAACCTTGCTGCCATTCCCGCGCCTGCGGGTGTGATGGATGTGGCTTTAGGTGCCGGTTGGCCCGGAATCCTTTTGCATGAAGCGGTTGGGCATGGGCTGGAAGGTGATTTCAACCGCAAAGGCACCTCTGCCTTCGCAGGCCTGATGGGCCAAAGAATCGCGGCCCCAGGTGTCACTGTCCTGGATGATGGCACGATACCAGACCGCCGAGGATCAATCAGCATTGACGATGAGGGCACGCCAAGCGGCAAAAATACATTGATCGAAGACGGTATTTTGGTCGGCTATATGCAAGACCGACAAAACGCGCGACTCAGCGGCAATGCCCCAACTGGCAACGGCCGCCGCCAAAGCTTTGCCCATGCTCCGATGCCGCGCATGACCAATACTTATATGCTGGGCGGCGATGTGGATCCCAAGGATATGCTTCATGATATAAAAGACGGAATTTACGCAGTGGGTTTCGGCGGCGGCCAGGTCGATATCACCAACGGAAAATTCGTCTTTTCCTGTACGGAGGCCTATCAGGTCAAAAACGGCAAGATCGGCGCCCCTGTCAAAGGCGCCACGCTCATCGGCGATGGGGCCACAGCTTTGAAACACATCCGCGCCATCGGCAATGACATGCGGCTCGACGACGGCATGGGCAATTGTGGCAAGCAAGGCCAATGGGTGCCCGTCGGCGTGGGGCAACCCTCCTTGCTGATCGGCGGATTGACCGTCGGGGGATCGGCGGCTTAAGGCACATCACCCGCGCGCCCAATGCGCTTTCACCCGACGTTAACCATGCAATGCCTAGTTAGTTTTTGACCGCGACAAAAACGAGGCACGTTAAGACATGACCCGACCGCCCAGTGGCGCCCAAACCTCGCCCCGGCCCCGCATCAGTGAAGAGGATCGCATCGCGCGACTGCAATTGTTGCGCTCCCCGCGTGTTGGACCGGCCACCTACAAACGGCTGATGGCAGCCCATGGCAGCGCGGCCGAAGCCTTAAAGGCCCTGCCCGATTTGGCCCGCAGCAAAGGGGTCAAATCTTATCAACTGTGCAGCGAACATATCGCACAGCGCGAATATTTCTCCGGCAAGAAAATTGGCGCAGATCTCATCTTTGAACATGACTCCAGCTACCCGCGCCTGCTGGCTGAAATCTCAGACGCCCCACCCTTTCTTTGGGTGTTGGGCAATCAAGATCAGCTCACCCGCCCCTGTGTGGCCATCGTCGGCGCGCGCAATGCCTCGTCCTTAGGGACACGCATGGCCCATCGCCTGGCGGCAGGTCTTGCAGAGGCCGGATTGATCGTCGTGTCTGGCCTGGCCCGTGGCATAGACGCCGCCGCCCATGCCGCCAGCCTGCCCCATGGCACCATCGGCGTGCATGCAGGCGGCGTTGATGTGATCTACCCGGTCGAAAATACTGGGCTTGCCAAGTCCATTTTGCAAAAAGGCGCGCGTATTTCAGAGCAACCCATTGGATTTCACCCGACCGCACGATTTTTCCCAAAACGAAATCGCCTCATCTCAGGCCTCTGCCAGGCCGTTGTAATTGTCGAAGCGGCGGCGAAATCGGGCACGTTTATCACCGCAAGGCAAGCGCTCGAGCAGGGGCGCGAAGTCCTCGCTGTACCCGGCCATCCGATGGATGCGCGCGCCGCCGGCTGCAATGTGCTGATTCGCGACGGCGCCTGTTTGGTGCGCAGTATTGATGACATATTGCAGGCGATATATCCCGCGACACAACACCCATCACCGCAACCGCCCTTGGCCGGTCAACTTCGACCACAGACGATCCAGGCGACCTTGCCCCTCCCGCCCAGCACAACACGCGCCTACCAAACTCGGCGCAAAGATCTTGTTGAAACTTTGCACCAAGAAATTTTAAACCGCCTGAGCGCCGCGCCCTTGGCCGAAGATCAGCTGATCCGCGATCTCAAAAAGCCCGCCTCCCATGTCGCACCGGCCATCACCGAACTGGAGCTCTCGGGCCGTTTAGAGCGTCACCCTGGTGGGCTTTTGACACGCATCCTCAACCACTAAATTTGTTTTTTTGTGCAACTTCCATTGACAAATTGCTCTTGCACCCCCTTTTTGGCGCCAGAATTTTTCTTAACTCGCAGGGTGTCCCCATGGCTGTTGTTGTTGTAGAATCTCCTGCTAAGGCAAAGACAATAAATAAATATCTTGGTCCGGGCTTCACCGTTCTTGCGTCCTACGGTCACGTGCGTGACCTGCCGCCCAAAGATGGCTCCGTGGATCCTGAGAATGAATTTGAGATGCTTTGGGAGGTTGGCGCGGCCAGCAAAAAACACGTCAAAGCCATCGCCGATGCCCTCAAAGACGATAATGAACTGATCCTCGCAACCGACCCTGACCGCGAGGGCGAAGCCATCAGCTGGCATTTGCAAGAGACGCTCACCAAACGTCGCGCGATCAAAAAAGATACGCCCGTGTCTCGCGTTGTATTCAACGCCATCACCAAGACCGCCGTCACCGAAGCGATGGAGAATCCGCGCCAAGTGGATATGGAATTGGTCGAGGCCTATTTGGCCCGCCGCGCCCTGGATTACCTCGTGGGCTTCAAGCTCTCCCCGGTGCTGTGGCGTCGCTTGCCGGGGGCGAAATCAGCAGGGCGGGTGCAATCGGTCTGCCTGCGGCTGATCGTCGATCGTGAAATGGAAATTGAGGCCTTTCAGCCGCGCGAATATTGGACCGTCAGTAGCAGTCTCAGCACCCCGCGCGGCCAGCAATTTGACGCGCGGCTGACCAGTTTGGGCGGCAAGCGCCTCGATAAGTTTGATCTTGCGAATGAAACTGAAGCAGAATTGGCGGTTCAGGCGGTCCGAAGCCGAGACTTGACCGTAACGTCTGTCGAGGCCAAACCTGCAAATCGCAACCCCTCGGCCCCTTTCATGACCTCCACCCTACAGCAAGAGGCCAGCCGCAAATACGGCATGGGTGCCCGGCAAACCATGTCGGCCGCACAACGTCTGTATGAAGCCGGTTTGATTACCTATATGCGGACCGATGGAATTGATATGGCGCCAGAAGCGGTGCAAGCCGCCCGTGCGGTGATCAATGAGCGCTATGGGGCGCAATATGTGCCAGAGCAACCACGCCTATATAAGAATAAAGCAAAAAATGCCCAAGAGGCGCATGAATGTATTCGTCCAACCGAAATGAACCAAGCTCCGGACGCGCTATCCATATCCGACCCGGATCAAAAGAAACTCTATGACCTGATTTGGAAACGAACAGTCGCCAGCCAAATGGCAGCGGCGCGTTTAGAACGCACGACGGTTGAAATTGGATCCAGCGATGCTCAGGTCGGCCTGCGCGCCACCGGGCAAGTCATGCTCTTTGATGGTTTTATGCGGGTCTATGAAGAAGGGCGTGACGACACGGTTGTTGATGAAGATGACAAGCGTTTGCCACAGATCAGCGCCGAAGATCCTCTGGCCAAAAACTCGGTCAACCCAGAGCAGCATCATACGCAGCCACCACCGCGCTACACCGAGGCCAGCTTGGTCAAACGTATGGAAGAGCTGGGCATCGGCCGCCCCTCCACCTATGCGTCAGTCGTGACCACGATCCAGGATCGCGATTATGTACGCAAAGAAAAAAATCGCCTGATTCCAGAGGATAAGGGGCGTTTGGTCACTGTATTCCTCAGCAGTTTCTTCCGCAAATACGTCGGCTATGAGTTCACCGCCAATTTGGAAAATGAATTGGATGACGTCTCCGCAGGGGATCGTGAATACCGTAAAGTCTTGAGCCGCTTCTGGAAGGATTTCAAGATCGCGATTGACGAGGCGATGGATCAATCCATCACCGAAGTTCTTGAAAAGATTAACGATGTCCTTGAGCCGCATCTCTTTCCCACCGAAGAGCCCGGCGTTAACCCTCGCATATGCAAAAACTGCGGCAACGGACGGCTGTCGATGCGCACAGCCCGTTCTGGCGGCGCCTTTATCGGATGTTCCAACTACCCCGAATGCCGCTTTACGCGCCCATTTGGACCTCCCGGCACAGAAAGCAGCGCCATTGGTCCGGACGGCAAACTATTGGGCCATGATGGCGCGGATCCCATCAGCCTGCGCGATGGCCGCTACGGGCCCTATGTGCAGCGCGGCACCGTGACGGAGGAAACTCCAAAGCCACCGCGGATGTCGATCCCTAAAACTTGGTCTTTGGATGATTTGACCTTCGAAAAAGCCGTGCAGCTTTTATCCCTGCCCCGCGAAATTGGACCCCATCCCGAAGACGGGGTGATGATCGAATCTTCCATTGGGCGCTTTGGTCCCTATGTGAAACATGGCACGCTCTACGCCAATATCGGAGATATTGACGAAGTGTGGAGCATTGGAATGAACCGCGCTGTCGAAGAGTTGGCGAAGAAAGCCGCCCGCAGTGGACGGGGCGCGGCCGCCAAACCGTTGCATGAATTGGGCGAGCATCCCAGCGAAGGCGGCCCGGTCAATGTCATGGATGGGCGCTATGGTCCCTATGTCAAATGGGGCAAGGTGAATGCCACGATTCCAAAAGAGATTGAGCCTGCCCAAGTTACCATGGATATGGCGGTAGATCTGATTGCGCAAAAAGCGCCTGCCAAAAAGAAAAAGGCGGCGCCCAAGAAGAAAGCCGCAGCCAAAAAACCCGCGGCCAAAAAATCCACCGCTAAAAAACCGGCTGCTAAAAAGCCCGCCGCTTCTAAAAAAGCAACGTCCAAAACGGATTAAGTCTTAGCTTTAACCCTGCGGCGGGGCGCCGAAGCTGCGCAGAACCTCCTGCGCGGCACGTTGGACCGGGTCAAGCGTATCTGACAGAATTTGCACCCGATCAAACCGCTCCGGATCCGCCTCAACCGCCGCGCGCAAAGCCGATCCGAAGGCCATACGCAATTCGGTCCCAATATTGAATTTGCAAATTGACGTCTTCGCGGAGAGATGCCGGCGCTGCTCGACCGGAACCCCAGAGCCACCATGAATGACCAAAGGCACCGCTGTCAGCGCGTCGATCTGGGCAATGCGCTCCAAATCCAAACCGCCTTCTTTATCCTGCTGCAAATGTACATTGCCAACACTGATCGCAATGGCGTCCGCCCGGCTCTCGCGGGCAAATTTAGCCGCTTGCTCTGGATCGGTTCCATTCGAGCTTTCCCCGCCAGAATATCCGACAAAGCCAATTTCGCCCTCACAGGATACGCCCGCCGCATGGGCCATCTCGGCAATTGCTGCTGTTTCGTCAATATTTTGTTGCAAAGCCTTGCGCGAACCATCGAACATCACCGAGGTGAAGCCGCTGTCAATCGCCAGCCGACAGTCTTCAAACGTATACCCATGATCCAGATGGGCCACCACAGGCACCGAGGCGGCCTCTGCCAAATGCCGAAACATTTTGCCGAGCACCGGCAGGGGCGTATACGCCCGGCAAGATGGCCCGGCTTGCAAGATAACCGGACAGTTCTCCGCCTCCGCGGCCGCCACATAAGCGCGCATATCTTCCCAACCAAGGGTCACCAATCCGCCCACCGCATAGCCCTGTTTTAGGGCCGGTTGCAGCACTTCAGCAAGCGTTGCGAGCGTCATTTGAATTTCGCGATCATATCTTTGATGCCCGGAATAGTTTCGATTTGATAGGCATGGGTTGGCTGGAAATATTGCACAAGCGAGCGCTGGCTCAACCCGCCAAGAATAGTGAAGTAATACATCTCATATCCCGGCAGTACGCAGCAGGGGTGGTAGCCATTGTCGAGACAGACGGTCGAGCCATCCATGATGTGATAGGCCTCCCCCGGCTTATTATCCTCGCGCTGCAACATCTGCACGCCTGATCCCCAATTGGGCTTAAAGCGGAAATTATAGGTTTCATCGTGACGTGTCTCAGTCGGCAGCCGATCGGTATCATGCTTATGACTTGGAAAGCCCGACCATCCGCCCGCACCGACCGTGAACAGCTCACTCACCAGCAGGCGACCAACTTTTCCATGCTGCTTTTGGCCGAGTATATGTTTGATTTTACGATGTGTTTTGGTGTCATCCGAGCCATATTGCACCAGATCAATCTCATCGGCACGCACCGCAAAAGGATCTAAGACCTCGTCATATTTCGCGCCCGCAATGAACACCTCGGCGGCCTCAGATTGACAAACCATCTCCACTTTCGCACCTGACGGTACATAAACGCCCTCTGGCTCTCCGCCCCAAACATCCTCAACACGCCCGCCCAATCCAGCCGTTTTGAACCCTTCGACATCCACATCAATGGTGCCCGTGGCCGGGACAATGCAGGTTTCATATCCCGGCACCTGATAGTCAAAGGCCTGACCCTTGGTCAGCTTAACGATATTGAAATAATTCAGCGGAACCGTTTGATCCTCCACATCCACAATGGGGGAATTTTTATTGTCAAAAGGCGCTATATGCATGGTTTAATCTCTCACCTCTGTGGGACCGGCGTGCGCGGCCAAAAATGTTTCTAAATCGGCCGGAAAGGGCATGGCCGGCGCGCAGCCAGGCTTGCCCACGACGATAGCCGCACAGGCAGAGCCGCGCAGCACCGCATCCTTAAGCGGCAAGCCCTGCGCCAGAGAGGCCAGAAAACCCGCCATAAAACTGTCACCTGCCCCCGTGGGTTTCAACGCGGTAACCGGGTAAATACCCGTGCGCAACTCTTGATCCCCCGCAAAGGTAATCGCGCCTTTTTCACCCATTTTGTAAATCACGATTTTCGCAGTGCTCTGCGCAAGATCGCGAGCTTTGGCCAGACCTTTGTCAATTCCGCCAGCCATAAAGCCAAATTCTTCGTCATTGCCGACAATTACATCCGACAGCGCGCCCGCACGGGACAAGACCTCTTCGGCCACCTGCGGGGATGGCCAGCTATAGGGGCGATAATCCACATCAAAAATGATCGGCAACCCGGCTGCGCGGGCCAAATCAAAGGCATGGAAGGCCGCAGAACGGCTTGGCTCGGCAGCAAACACCGTTCCAGCCGTGACCAGAGCACCAAAGTCGCCGTAACTGACAGCCTCAGCATCCGCTGCGGTAAACTGAAAATCAGCCGCGCCATTGCGGTAAATCACGCTTTGATGCTCTTCGACTCGCGTCTCATAGACGGCCAAAGAGTTGCGAAACTCACCGCCAACCGCTCTGACATAGCTGCAATCCACGCCGTAGTTTTTGAGTTGATTGACGCAGTAGCGCCCAACGCTGTCATCGCTGACAGAGGTCACCAAAGCCGAACGACCGCCAAGTTTCACAAGGCCAGCAGCGATATTTGCCGAAGACCCTCCCAACCCTGCGGTGAAGACCTCGGCCTCCTCCGTCTTGGTGCCCGGCGGATCAGGAAAGAAATCCATACCCGCCCGGCCGATGACCACAAAATTATTTTGCGCAATGCCAGCTAAGAGGTTTTGCATGGCTATACCCCGCGCCGCTGCGTCTTGCGACCGCTTTCCCACTCCTCATGGGCCTCTCGCACGGAAGCATGTGCGCTGACCTGCGGCGTGCCGACTTCCCACCAGCTGTGCCCTTCGGTTGTCCAACCCTCATAGGCATCCACATCCATCACGATCACATAGGTTTTATCTGCCGCCTTGGCCCGCGCAAAGGCCTCTGCCAATTCAGCAGGGTTGGCCACCCGCTCTGCATGCGCCCCCATGGCCGCCGCATGGGCGGTGAAATCAACCGCAAAGGGTGCATCAATCGTTGGGCAATCGGCGATGAGATTGTTAAAGCTCTCATTTCCAGTGTTATTTTGTAGTTTATTGATGACCGCAAACCCGCCATTATCCAGCACCAGAACGATCAATTTCTTGCCCGTCAAAACAGATGAATAAATGTCTGAATTCATCAGCATATAGCTGCCATCGCCGGTGAAGACGATGGTGTCTTGCGCTGGCTCAAGCTCGCTTTGCGCAATGCGTGCGCCCCAGCCACCTGCGATTTCATAGCCCATACAGCTAAATCCGAATTCCACATCCACAGTGCCAATATCCAAGGTTCGCCAATTCGCCGTCACCTCCGCCGGCAAGCCCCCTGCCGCTGCAACAACCCGGTCTCGCGGATCGCAGAGCGCATTGACGGCACCGATCGCCTGGGCATAGGAATTTGGCCGATTGCCCGGCTTTACATTCTGCGCCACATAGTCATCCCATTTGCGGCGCTCGCCCTGTGCTTCGGCCAACCAAGCGGCGGGGGCGCGGTAGCTTCCCATCTGCTCGGTGAGGGCCTGAAGACCCAGTTTCGCGTCCCCCACCAGCGGCAAGGCGCGATGCTTGCCTGCGTCATGGCGCGCGGTGTTGAGCGAGATAAATTGCGCATCCTTGGCAAAGGCAGTCCATGATCCTGTGGTGAAGTCTTGCAGGCGACTTCCGACCGAGAGGATTACATCCGCCCGTTCTGCCAGCCAATTGCCACTGTCCGAGCCAGTCACCCCGACCGGCCCGATGTTCAGCGGATGATCGGCCAAGAGATTGGCACGACCCGCAATGGTTTCTATGACAGGAATGCCGCAAGAGCTGGCAAATTGCGTCAACTCCTCCACGGCCTTGGCATATTGCACGCCGCCACCGGCAATGATCGCCGGGCGCTTGGCAGCTTTCAATGCGGCGATGGCCTCCTCAAGTTCGCGCGCATCCGGCATTTGCTGGCGAATGCGGTGAACTTTGGGTTCAAAAAATGACACAGGGTAATCATAGGTCCAACCCTGCACATCCTGCGGCAGAGCAAGAAACGCCGGGCCGCAATCGGCCGGATCAAGCAAGGTCGCCAAAGCCGCCGGTAAAGTTTGGATCACCTGCGCCGGATGGGTGATACGGTCCCAATAGCGCACCACGGCTTGAAAACTGTCATTAAGCCCGAGCGCCGGATTGCCGAAATGTTCTAACTGTTGCAGCACAGGATCGGGCAGTCGAGTCAAAAACGTATCGCCACAAAGCATCAACATCGGCAGGCGGTTGGCATGGCACAATGCCGCTGCGGTCAATAGATTGGCCGTGCCGGGCCCTGCTGAGGCCGTACAAAACATGAATTTTTGCCGCAGGTGATATTTGGCGTAAGCGGCCGCCGCAAACCCCATGCCTTGCTCATTTTGCCCGCGATAGAGCGGCAATACATCGCGATGATCGTAGAGTGCCTCGCCCAAACAAGGGACGTTGCCATGACCAAAAATACCAAATCCCCCGCCACAGACACGGGTTTTCTCTCCGTCAATGTCGATATATTGCGCCGCCAAATAGCGAATGATGGCCTGCGCGGTGGTCAGGCGAATGGTTTTATCTGCTGTGTCCACAGAAAATACTCCGATAAAAATGCAAAGACCCTGCCGCATCTCGGCAAGCCGTTCAGGCCTTAGGATACAATTTTTGCAACCGGTTGCAAGGGTGGAAGTCGCCCCTATTGTCCCGCGCGATACCAAGCGGTCAGAAGCGCGCGATCCTCTTGCGGAATATCGGTGATATTGGCCGGCGGCATGGCATGGCTGACCCCCGCTTGCAGATAGATCTCCCGCGCATTGCGCGCCACATCTGCGCGGGTTTCAAGCAAGACCCCTTTCGGCGCCCAGCGCATCCCCTCCCAAACCGGGGCACGCGCATGGCACATGGCGCAGCGGCCCTGCACAATTTCATGCGCCTGATCAAAGCCCTCCGCCTCGGTAAACCGCATTTCGTAACGGGTCAAAGGCACGGCTTCGGCCTCGTCTACATCGCCATCAAAACCGGGTGTCGAGGAGAGCCAAGCAATCGCGATAAACAAAATTACAGTGGCCGCCCAGGTCCAATTCGGCCGACCCTTACGCGCATGCATGGAGTTAAAATAATGGCGAATGGTCACACCGATCAGGAAGACCAAACAGGCGATGATCCAAGCATTGGCTGTGCCAAAGGATAATGGATAATGGTTTGACAGCATCAAAAAGATCACGGGCAAGGTGAGATAGTTATTATGGGTTGAGCGCAATTTGGCAATCTTGCCATATTTGGCCGCCGGCTCTCGCCCAGCTTTCAAATCCGCCACCACGATTCTCTGATTGGGCATGATGATCATTGCCACATTGGCCGTCATGATGGTCGCCGTAAACGCGCCCAAATGCAAAAGCGCCGCGCGGCCGGTGAAAATCTGGTTATAGCCCCAAGACATCGCCACCAGCACCGCGAAGAGCAAAAGCATAAGAAGCGTCGGGCGCTCGCCCAAAGGCGATTTGCACAGGCTGTCATAGATCACCCAGCCAATCGCCAGAGATCCCGCTGAAATGGCAATTGCTTGCCAAGTGGTAAGATCCATCTTCGCTGGATCAATCATATAAAGTTCCGATCCGGCCCAATAGACCACCATCAACATGGCAACCCCAGACAGCCAGGTGGTGTAGCTTTCCCATTTGAACCAGGTCAGATGCTCTGGCATCGCCTCGGGGGCGACGAGATATTTCTGGATGTGATAAAATCCCCCGCCATGAACCTGCCACTCTTCTCCATCTGCGGACCCTTCGATATTGCGGTTCAAGCCCAAATCCAGCGCGATGAAATAGAAGGACGAGCCAATCCAAGCCATGGCGGTGATGACGTGAAGCCAACGCACGGCAAAGCTGATCCAGTCCCAGATTATTGCGACATCATACATTGTTATGTTCCTTAGCTTCCGCGATAGGTGGAAAAACCATGGGCCGACAGAAGAAGGGGCACATGGTAATGATCATCTTGCGACATGCCAAAACGAATGGGCACCACATCTAAGAACAATGGCGCCTGTCCCGCCTGACCTGTACGGCGGAGATAATCGCCCGCATGAAACACCAGCTCATATTGGCCGAGGGCAAAATCTTCCTTCGACAAGATCGGGCTATCGGTGCGACCATCGGCATTGGTCACCGCTTCACCGAGTTTGACCGCCTGGCCGTTTTCATAGCGAAACAGCTCAATTTGTATCCCTTCAGCCGGACAGCCTTTGGCCGTGTCCAAAACATGTGTGGTCAAAAACCCATTCATGATCTATTCCTTTTTTGCTTCCCTAATCTGTGCGCAAAAAATAAGCAAAGGGAAAGCCCAAGATGGAGAAAATTATGAAACGTTACCCACGCGATATGTCCGGATATGGCCCCACCCCTCCCGCAGCACATTGGCCGGGAAGCGCCAAAATTGCGGTTCAGCTCGTGCTGAACTATGAAGAAGGTGGCGAAAACAACATATTGCATGGGGACGCCGCTTCTGAAGCCTTTTTGTCAGAGATCGTCGGTGCCGCTGCCTGGCCCGGCCAACGCCATTGGAATATGGAAAGCATGTATGAATACGGTGCGCGCGCGGGATTTTGGCGGCTGCATCGCATGCTCAAAGACCTGCCCATCACTGTTTACGGCGTGGCCACCGCCTTGGCCCGCGCACCAGAGCAAGTGGCTGCGATGAAATCAGCCGGATGGGAGATTGCCAGCCACGGTCTAAAATGGATCGAATACAAAGATGCCAGCCCAGAAGATGAGGCCGCCGATATGGCTGAGGCCATCCGTTTGCACAGTGAGGTCGTGGGCACACCGCCGCGCGGCTGGTACACGGGACGCTGCTCGGAACATACCGTTCGCTTGGCCGCCGAGAACGGGCAATTTGCCTATGTGGCCGACAGCTATGCCGATGATGTGCCCTATTGGATGGAATTTGAGGCGCGCGATCAATTGATTGTACCCTACACCCTCGACGCCAATGACATGCGCTTTGCCACCGCCCAAGGATTTAACGCGGGCGATCAGTTTTTTAACTACCTCAAAGACAGTTTCGACACGCTCTACGCAGAGGGTGGGCGCATGATGTCCGTCGGCTTGCACTGTCGGCTGATTGGCCGGGCAGGCCGCGCCGCCGCGCTGCAACGGTTCATTGAATATGCGCAAAGCCATGAGGGCGTTTGGTTCGCCACCCGCGAAGCAATCGCCGATCATTGGGCCCAAACCCATCCTCATCAGCGCCAACTGCGCCCCAGCAGCCTGTCCCGAGAGGATTTCACGGCCGCCTATGGCGGAGTTTTTGAGCATTCCGCCTGGGTCGCAGAACGCGCGCATCGGCTGGAACTTGGCCCCATGCACGACACTGCCACGGGAGTGCACAACGCCCTTTGCCGCGCCTTCCGCTCAGCCAGCACAGACATGCGCCTGGGCGTGCTGACTGCGCATCCAGATTTGGCTGGAAAATTGGCGGCTGCAAAGCGACTGACGGCAGAAAGCACCGCAGAGCAGGCCAGTGCCGGGCTTGACGCGCTCACCGACGACGAACGCGCGCGGTTTACCGCGCTCAACGACGCCTATGTCGAAAAGCACGGATTTCCCTTTATCATCGCAGTGCGCGATCACAGCAAAGCCAGCATCCTGGCGGCCTTTGAAAAACGCATAACCCACGATCATGATACGGAATTTGCCGAGGCCTGCCGCCAAGTTGAACGGATCGCCGAGTTCCGACTGCGCGATCTGCTGCCGCGCTGAAGCCTCAAGCTCTGAGCCTGCCTGCGCAGGTCAGAGCGGCGACGGGCCGAGCAGCATATGTCGGTTGACGTCTTTGTAAAGTAGATAGCGAAACGGTCCCGGGCCGCCGGCATAACAAGCCTGCGGGCAAAAGGCGCGCAGCCACATGAAATCGCCGGCCTCCACTTCGACCCAATCTTGGTTGAGCTTGTAAACAGCCTTGCCCTCGAGCACATAGAGCCCATGCTCCATAACATGGGTCTCTTCGAAGGGAATGACGCCGCCCGGTTGGAAGGTCACGATATTGACATGCATGTCATGGCGCAGATCATCCGGTTCAACAAAGCGCGTGGTGCCCCATGCCCCATTGGTGTCTGGCATCAAATGCAGCTCATGATCGGCCTCATGGGTCACGAAGGCTTCAGGTTTCGCGATCCCCTCGACCGGCACATAAAGTTTACGAATCCAATGAAACCGCAGGCACTCCTCGGGTGCCTCTAGGCTCCATTGCAGGCCGCTGGGGATATAGGCGTAGCTGCCCGCCTTGAGCGCATGGGCCTGCCCGTTCAAATGCAGTACCCCCGCGCCCTGCGTGACGAAAAGCACAGATTGCGCCCGGGCCTCCGCATCCGGCTGACGGCTGCCACCACCGGGGGAGACTTCCATGATATACTGCGAAAACGTCTCTGCAAAACCGCTCAAGGGACGCGCCAGAACCCAGGCCCGCGTCTTGTCCCAATGGGGCAAAAAGCTGGTGACGATGTCGCGCATCGTACCCTTGGGGATGACCGCATAGGCCTCGGTAAATACCGCGCGTTGGGTCATAACCTCTTTCTGGCTCGGCAGGCCGCCAGTCGGAAAATAATATTTTTGCGCGTCACCCATGGGATATCCTTTCAAGACAGATCAATCCCTAGCGCGAAAGCACGCAAAGAAAAAGCCCTTCTATACCAGGTGGCGCTGCACAGGAGGGTCTGGAAACGACAAAGACACTCTTGGTCGGAAAACAGATGCAGTTTGTCCGATTTCAACCTGAATTCACCTGCTGAATTGGTCACATTCGCTCCAAGGAGTTCGATCAATGCGCTACTCAGCCCTACGAGTGATTAAAGAAGCTCTCACTGGCCATAAAGGCTGGACAGCTGCCTGGCGGGATGTGGCGCCGCAAGCGCAGTATGACTACATCATCATCGGCGGCGGCGGACATGGCTTGGCGACCGCCTATTATCTCGCGCGCAACCATGAGGCCAAAAAGGTGGCCGTCTTGGAAAAAGGGTGGATTGGCGGCGGCAATGTCGGGCGCAATACCACAATCATCCGGTCCAACTATCTGCTAGATGGCAATGAGCCGTTTTACGAGCATTCGCTCAAGCTCTGGGAAGGGTTGGAGCAGGAGTTGAATTACAACGCAATGGTCAGCCAGCGCGGTATCCTCAACCTCATTCATTCCGACGCCCAGCGCGATGCTTTCACGCGCCGCGGCAATGCTATGATTCTCAATGGGGCGGATGCGGATTTACTCTCGACGGAAACCATCCAAAAACGCTACCCCTTCCTCAATGTCGACAATGCACGCTTCCCCATAAAAGGGGGCCTGGCCCAGCATCGCGGCGGCACCGTGCGCCATGATGCAGTGGCCTGGGGTTATGCGCGCGCGGCGGATCAATTGGGGGTGGATATCATCCAAAACTGCGAAGTCACCGGCTTTCGTATTGAGGACGGTGCATGCCTTGGCGTGGAGACCAGCCGCGGCTATATCGCGGGCGGTAAAATCGCAGCCTGTGTCGCCGGATCCTCTGGCCGCTTGATGTCAAAGGCCGGTATGCGCCTGCCCATAGAAAGCCATGTGCTGCAAGCCTTTGTCTCTGAGGGTCTGAAACCTGTGCTTCCCGGTGTCATCACCTTTGGAGCAGGGCATTTTTATTGCAGCCAATCGGACAAGGGCGGCTTGGTCTTTGGCGGCGATATAGACGGCTATAATTCCTATGCCCAGCGCGGAAACCTACCGGTTGTTGAAGATGTGTGCGAAGGGGCGATGGCCATATTTCCCATGCTTGGCCGCGCGCGCCTTCTGCGCATGTGGGGCGGCATCATGGATATGTCGATGGATGGCTCGCCCATCATCGACCGCACCCATATCGACGGGCTCTATTTCAATGGCGGCTGGTGCTATGGCGGCTTCAAAGCCACACCAGCCTCTGGCTGGTGCTATGCGCATCTTTTGGCCCGGGACGCCCCGCATGAATTTGCCAAAGCCTACCGTTTTGACAGGTTCGAAACGGGACAGATGATTGATGAAAAAGGCGTGGGAAATAACCCACAGCTGCATTAGGAGCGCATCTGAAATGATTATCAACCACCCGCTTCTTGGTCCCCGCGACAGTGCAGAGTTTACCTATATGGGAGATGCCAAGCTCATAGACCGCCCCGATTGGCAAGACCCGGAGGCTTTGGCGCAATTCATCGACTATGGGTATATGCGCGACAACCCAGACGGGGCGCATCGTGAGCTTTGGTATCACGAGCAGGGCGACCGCTCCTTCCTTGTCGTCACCCGCGACACAAGCACCCACGAAATTTCTGCCGTTGAACTGGCCCGCGATGTTGCCCGAGGCCGGGGGCGCAGCCGATGAGCCAAATCAATCGCCTCCCTGGCGGGCAAATTGACCGCCACCAGACTTTGGATTTCACCTTCGATGGCAAAACCTACCAAGGCCATGCGGGTGACACGCTGGCCAGTGCGCTTTTGGCCAATGGTGTGCGCCTCATGGGCCGCTCGTTCAAATATCACCGCCCGCGCGGGGTTTTCACAGCCGGATCGGAAGAGCCCAATGCCCTTGTCGAGCTCCGGGACGGCGCACGCAAAGAGCCCAATACCCGCGCCACCACCGCCGAGCTATTTGCCGGCCTGGCGGCGAAGTCACAAAATAAGATCGGCTCGCTGCACTTTGATCTTATGGCCATAAATGACCGCTTTTCAAATTTTCTGACCGCCGGATTTTATTACAAAACCTTCATGTGGCCCGCCGCCTTTTGGGAAAAGCTCTACGAGCCGATTATTCGCAAAGCTGCCGGGCTGGGAAGCCTCAGCTTGCAAGATGATCCCGACGCCTATGATCGCGGCTTTTTGCATTGTGACCTGCTGATCATCGGTGCCGGCCCTGCTGGGCTGGCCGCCGCGCTGACCGCTGGGCGCGCCGGGGCGCAGGTCATCTTGGCCGATGAGGATTTTTCCCTCGGAGGCAGGCTCAATTCTGAAACACTGGCCTTTGCCGATCAAAGCGGCTCAGATTGGGCCGCGCAAACCGTGGCGGAGCTGGCCAGCCTTGCCAATGTCCGCATCATGGCACGCACCACGGTCCTGGGCGCTTTTGATCACGGTATATTTGGCGCTTTGGAGCGTGTCTCGGACCACCTGTCACAGCCCGCGCCCGGCAAACCACGGCAAGTGCTCTGGCGGATCTATGCCAAAGGCAGCCTGCTCTGCGCCGGAGCGACCGAGCGCCCCATCGCCTTTGAGAACAATGATCGGCCCGGAATTATGCTGGCCGGAGCGATGCGCAGCTATGCCAACCGATGGGCGGTGACCGCAGCCCAAGAGGTGGCGGTCTTCACCAATAATGACGACGGGCACAGAACAGCTGCAGATTTGCACGCAAAAGGCGTCTCCATTGCCGCCGTGATTGATGTCCGGCCCGATGCGCCACAAAGCCACGACTTTGAGGTCATCGCAGGGGGCCAGGTGATCAACAGCCACGGACGTTTGGGGCTGAAATCCATTGAAGTGGCCCTGCCCGGCGGTGCACGGCGCCGATTGTCTTGCGGGGCTCTGGGCGTGTCGGGCGGTTGGAACCCAAATGTGCATCTGACCAGCCACCATCGCGGACGGCCCGAATGGGTGCCACAGATTGCCGCCTTCGGTCCACCATCACAGGGGCCAAAAGCCCTGCGCGTGGCGGGGGCAGCCAAAGGAGATCTCTCCACCGCTGGCGCGCTGCGCGGCGGCGCAGATGAAGCCGCCGGCTGGCTGCGTGACAATGGGTTTTCTGCCCCCAGCTTTGACGTGCCAGAGGCGGAGGACGCGCCCATCTCTATCACGCCCTTTTGGGCCGTCGAAGGCTGCAACCGGGCCTGGCTCGATCAACAAAACGACGTGACCGTTAAAGACGTCAAATTGGCCCATCAAGAAAACTTTGTCAGTGTTGAACATCTCAAACGCTACACCACGCTGGGCATGGCCACAGATCAGGGCAAGACGTCCAATATGGGCGGGCTGGCAATTATGGCCAAGTTAACAGGCAAAGCCATCCCAGAGGTCGGCACAACCATCTTCCGGCCGCCATATACCCCAACCGCCATTGGGGCCTTCGCTGGCCGCGACCGCGGGACAGATTTCCGCCCCACCCGCAAGACCCCCAGCCATGCTTGGGCCGAAGAGCAAGGCGCAGTCTTTGTTGAAGCGGGCCTGTGGTTGCGCGCGCAATGGTTTCCCAAAGCGGGCGAAACCCATTGGCGGCAGTCCGTGGACCGAGAAGTGCTGGCCACGCGTAAATCCGTCGGAATCTGCGATGTCACAACCCTCGGGAAAATCGACGTCCAAGGCTCGGATGCCGCAGCATTTTTAAACAAGATTTATTGCAATGGTTTCGCCAAATTGGCTGTCGGCAAGACCCGTTACGGTTTGATGCTGCGCGAAGATGGCATCGCCATGGATGATGGCACCGCCGCCCGGCTGGCGGAAGATCACTTCGTAGTCACCACCACCACCGCCAATGCTGTTTCGGTCTTTCGCCATATGGAATTTGCCCGCCAATGCCTCTGGCCGGACCTCGATGTGCAACTGATTTCAACCACCGAAGCCTGGGCCCAATATGCAGTGGCGGGACCAAATGCTCGGCGGTTGTTGCAAAAAATTGTTGACCCAGAATTTGACCTGTCCAACGCGGCCTTCCCCTTCATGGCCTGCGCCAATATCACCATATGTGGCGGGCTGCGCGCGCGGCTGTTTCGGATCTCTTTCTCAGGCGAGCTGGCTTATGAAATAGCCGTACCGACAATCTACGGAGATGCGATGATCCGGCGCCTTATGCAGGCCGGAGAAGAATTTGACGCCGTGCCATATGGCACCGAAGCTCTGGGGGTTATGCGCATTGAAAAGGGTCATGCCGCTGGCAATGAGCTCAATGGCACCACCACGGCCTTGAATCTTGGTCTGGGGCGCATGGTGTCCAAAGCAAAAGACAGCATCGGCTCCACCCTCAGCGAACGCAGCGGGCTCAACCGCGAGGATGCGTTGAAACTGGTTGGATTGCGGCCGGTCAACCCGGCCAATCCCGTGCCGGCTGGGAGCCATTTAATGTCCAAAGGTGATCCAGTGGATGCCGCCCATGACCAAGGCTATGTCACCTCTGCCTGTTTCTCACCAAACTTGGGCCATTCCATAGGGCTTGCCTATGTCAAGTCAGGGGACAGCCGGATGGGTGAAATTCTACGGCTTGTCAGCCCATTGACCGGCTTTGATCATGAGGTTGAAGTGGTCAGCGCACATTTCATTGATCCTGAGGGAGACCGTCTGCGTGCATGATCTTATCGCCACCACAGCTTTGGGCACGGCCAGCCCGCGCGTTGACCACCATGGTCCGGTCACCTTGAGTGAAGTGCCAGGCATCGCTCTCGCCTCTATCGCGGCGCGCCAAGGGGGAGAGCGCACGACTGTGTTGGCCATACGTCGCATGATCGGGCCTACAGTGCCCAAGGCGGGGCATTGGGCCGGCGCGGGTGTCATCGCTTTTTGGACTGGCCCCGATCAATGGATGCTAGAAGCGCCCTATGACAGTGAAGAGTTTTTGTTTGAGCGGGCGATACAGGAGGTCAAAGGCAAGGCCTCCGTCACCGAACAAACAGGGGCCTGGTGTCGCTTTGACCTGCGCGGGGCAAATCTAGCGGCCATTATGGAGCGGCTCTGCCCGATCAATATGACCACATTCAACGCCGGCAGCGCCACCCGCAGCAGCATTGATCACCTCGGCTGTTTTGTGCTCTGCCGCGCAGAGGATCACATCTCGATCTTGGGGCCGCGCTCCTGCGCAGAAGCGTTGCACCGCAGCCTGTTGATCGCAATACGGGCTGCCTTTTAATCCGACAAACAGATGTTTAGATGCCTGCTGCGCTACACAGAGGGCACGGGGCTATTGTCCATCACACGATAGAGATTGATGCGCTGGCGATCCTCTTGTGGTGAGAGACCAAAGGCCTCGCGATAATGACGAACCATGGGCGTGGTTGAGCCATAGCCCACCTGCAGAGCAATCTGCGCCATACTGTCTTTGGAATACATCACCAATTGCTTGGCAGCTTTCATCCGCAAAGCCCGGTAGTAGTGAGACGGGCTCTGCCCCGTTGCCTTTTTGAAACTTCGCTCAATTTGCCGGGGTGAAACGCCGACGCCATGCGCCACATCCGCCACAGAGATAGACGACTCCAGATTGGCTGCAAATATCGCCACGGCTTTGGCCACGACGGGCGGTAAGGTCGCGTCGGTGGTGGAGCTCCGATAGGTTGGAATGCTCTGCTGCACCCCCTCGCCCCGCATCAACGGATGCTGGAACCAGCAGGCCACTTCGGTGGCCACATCTGCACCCAAGCGGGTTTCGATCAGGCGCAACGACAGATCAAAGGCCGCTGCCGCCCCTGAGGCGGTATAGCGGCGATTCGAGACTTCAATAACCCGATCTGAAGCCTGAACCTGCTGAAATTCTGACCGGAAGGCCGCATCATAGCACCAATGGACCGAAACCGCATGCCCGGTCATCACCCCAGAGCGGACCAAAGGAAACACGCCACCACTAACCCCGCCCAACACTGCGCCGTGACGGGCCAATGTGCGCAACGCAGCAAAACCGGCTTTGGCATTGGCAAACTGCGCGCGGGGTGGGCTGAGCAGGAAGAGATAATCAGGCCGCGTCAGTGCAGACAAAGGCACATCAGGCTCAAAGCTGATCCCAGCGCTGGAGCGCAGCTTTGCCGTCGTCTCAGCAACGAGTGACCAGGAAAACGCCTCCTGCCCTGATATTTCATTTGCCGCACGCAAAGGTTCAATCATTGAAGTTAGGCAGGCCATCGGAAAGCCTTCAAAAATCAAGAAACCAACGGACTGGGTTTTCACATCATTCATAAATATGATACTAAAAGGAAAACTGGCCCATAGATCAAGAGGCCAAACCCCGCGATTGAGGTTGATAAATGAGTGTTGAAAAAACCACCCCGGCTGTGGCGGCTAAAATAACCCAGGACCCGCCGCGGGCCAGCGATCGGTCTGAAAACAGTCTCGAAATGGCGATCGGTCGTGAGTTGCGGGGCTTTCGGCGCAAACAAGAGGTCACAGTTGCCGAACTTGCCAACCGCACGGGGCTTTCGATTGGAATGCTATCCAAGATCGAAAATGGCAATACCTCTCCCTCGCTCAAGACATTGCAGACCCTTGCAACAGCGCTCTCCTTGCCAATCACCTCTTTTTTTCGCCGCTTTGATGCGCGCCGCGATGCCATCCACACGAAAAGCGGTGAAGGGATCACAACCGAAGCGGCTGACCGGCGGGCGTGTCATCAGACACATCTATTGGGACATATCGGCGCCCCATCCAGCGGGGTCATTGCAAAACCATATTTGGTAACTCTGAGCCAAGAGGCCGATGACGTTCCGACGTCCCAGCATGGCGGCACTGAGACAATTTATATGCTGGAAGGTGCGATGGACTATCGGCATGGCGACAAGCTCTACCGGCTCACCGCAGGGGACAGCTTACAATTTGATGCCGATTGCCCGCATGGGCCAACGGCTACGGCAGATCTTCCTGCCCGGTATCTGTCCATCGTCAGCGCATCGCAAAACAGCTGAACACATGGGTTTAACCCAGCAGGTCAAGCCCCAGCTTGCGGTGCGTGTACCAAACCAAACCGGCCGCCACTGCCACGGACATGCCACTTGAAATTACCACAGACAGACCGCCGGTGGCCGCAGCTCCCAGCCAAAGCGCATGGCCCGTGGTCAACAGCACACCAATAAGGGATAAAAACAAAGCAGGCCGCGCCGTGGCACGGCGCAGCAGCATCAGAACGCAGCCCAACGCCCCACCGAAAACCGCAATAAAGAAAGCAGCCGTCACCCAGCCGGGACGGCTGGCAATCACCAGCTGATAGGCGAGCGGCAAATCAGCCACGGCACCCGGATCGCTTTGCATGATAAAATTAAAACATCCAAGGACGTTCCACAGCAGCCCCAACAGGGCAATCACCCAAAACATTATGCTCGGTTTTGTCATGACGGGCGGTGCCTCGCAGTTGTTAGATTTACAAAAGCCCTATCACTGGCCAGCTCTTGCTCACAAGATACTTTCATCCCGCATGAGCTCCCCAACCGGACCTGCGCGATGAATTCTGCGCCGTCGTCATCATTTTGTAAATTTTAACAGTTTATGAACCTGCCATGCAAAACAATTTTACATTGACAGTTTATGTCCTCAACTCTTCTCTCAGAGTGCGGAGAGACTCAAAAACCTTCCGCAATAGAGTGGCTTAGATACGCGTGAGAAACACCCAATGACGACAGCATACACACTTGACCCTTGGAAATTTGCTCAGGAATGGCAAGACGGTTGGAACAGTCACGATTTGGACCGGATCATGGCCCATTACCATGAAGAGGTGGTGTTTCGATCGGCCAGGGCCCAAGCCTTGGTTGGAAAGGGAGAGCTCGTCGGCCATAGCGAATTGCGCCGCTATTGGGCCAAAGCGCTCAAGCACCAGCCAGAACTCAAATTTCAAGTCCAGGATGTTCTTGTGGGACATGAGATGTTAGTCATAATATACAGTAACCAAAACAAAAGCCTTGCGACTGAAACATTTTATTTCAATGCAGAAGGCCGCGTCTTTCGCGCCGCCGCCTGTCATCAAGCAACCCGGCTGTAAAGTCACAATGGCCATGCAGCCGGGTCATCGCAGCAGCGTTGTATTCCCGAAATTAACCATTAGTCTCTATACCATCACCGGCTTGTAAATTGGGAGTGACTATGAGCAATAAACAGATCAATTTCATCGGCTGGATACTCTTTATTCTATCCGCGATTGGATTCGTCATCGCCTCCATCGGAAGTTTTTGGTCCATGGTGGGATCAATATTGTTTTTGGTGGCCTGCTTGGTCTTTTTGATACCGTTCTTTCGACCGGACGCGTAATCCGCCAACCGCGCCTGTCACGGCTGATCGGTGACCTATTCGTGCAATAAAATATATTTATAACAATAAATTATTTTAATAAATTAATGTAGCCATTGGCCTTCAAGCGCGGACAGGCACCATCGTTCCTTGCATCAATGCAACTTTGACATCCCCGTCAAAGACATCGGCCCGTACGATCACCAGACGTGCACCACATTTCTCGACAGACCCCACAGCCCGAAGCGGGCCATCGCGCCCCGGTGCCAGTAGATTGATTTTCATTTCTGCCGTCAAAACCTCACAGCCCTCCTCCATCATCGTCAAGGCCGCATATCCCGCCGCGCTGTCACCGAGCGCAAAGATTAAACCGGCATGGGCATAGCCATGCTGCTGCTGACTTCCGGGCAAGATCGGCGCAGAAATCTCGACATGCCCCGGTTCAACCACTGTCATTTGCGCACCAAAGGTTTGCATGATGCTCTGACGTTCAAAGCTTTTGGTAACCCGTTCCATCTCTATCCCCTTGGCATTGGCAAGACATGACATCTCTCGCCAGTTAAAACCGCTACAGCTCCAGGTCGCATCAAATCGCGCAACACTGACGCATCACTGCGCAGCCCCCCGGTAAAGGTCCCAAAGGCCGGCAATATCACCCGGTGCTGGTCATATAAAAAACAGGGCCGCGTGATATGGCGCCGGCCTACTGACACGGCAGCTTTTGGATGGTAGTGACCACAGACCTCCGCTTCGGCCTCAGCTTCCGCGATATGTCGAAACACCAATGGACCATCACGGTACTCTGCCAGATGCGCGCCTGAGAATTGCACTGGCCCCGGATCATGGTTCCCTTCAATCCAAATCCATTGCCGCCCAGCTTGCAGGCGACAGAGACAGGCGCTTTGCGCAGCATCAAGGCTGTCAGAGGCCTGCATATCGTCAAAACTATCGCCCAGACAAATCACAATTTGAGGGGCCAAAGCCTCGATTTCACTTTGTAACCTAAAGAGCGTATCGGCCGTATCATAGGGCGGCGTCATGACACCTGAGCGGCGCGCCAAGCGATCAGATTTTCCCAAATGTAAATCTGAAACGCATAAAATACGCCGATGTGCCCACCATAAGACACCCGAAGCCCGCGCGGTCAGCTCTGCGCCAAACAATGAAAATACATGCCCATCACTCATGCCCCTGCATCGCGCATAATGAGGGGGAATGGCAAGTTTTATTGCAAAGGCGCTATGACGATCTTGTTCAGACCTGACGCCTCCATCAACCGGCCTGTCTCTTCGGCCAATAGCCGCTCTTCCGCTGCCCCTTGCACCGGAACACGGCCCATTTCAAGAAAGAGCGGCGCGGCAAAGGGCGACAGACGCTTCAGCTCTTTATGATCCAGCCGCCCGGCACAGCGCGCCAGCATCTCTTCAATACGATCAAAATCCACCAAACCCCTGCGAGCCTCTTCGCGGGTGATCTGCATCAAGACATGGTCCGGATCATATTTCAGCAAAGTGTCATAGAGAATGTCCGACGAAAATGTCGCCTGCCGGCCTGATTTTCTCTGCCCTGGCATATTGCGCTCAATGAGACCCGCAATAACAGCACAGCCGCGAAAACTCCGCTTCATGACCGCATTGCCTGCCAGCCAAGTCTCAAGCCCGTCCCGCAGCCCCGCAGGTGCCAAAAGCTCTGCTGCGCCCCGCAGCGGCTCAAGAGAGAGCAGCATCACAGCATAATCCGTAGCCACGAAACTCAACGGGGCCAATCCCGCCTCCTCCATCCGCTTTGAGAGCAAAAGCCCAAGCGTTTGCAGCGCATTGCGCCCGGCGAACCCATAGACCACCGTTGCAAAGCGCTCCTCATGGGGAAAGCTCTCCACCAAAAGGCGATCTGCGCGCGGCACGAGGCTCACGCGGCGCTGCAATGCGATCCAGTCGCGCATATAGCCGGGCAATTCTGGCCAATCTTCTTGTTGAAACCCCGCCAATATCCGCTGACTCAACTGGGTAGATGTGGCAAATTTCGTTCCGCTGAAGGTCGCGATTTTGGGCCTTTTACCTGGCTGCTTTGTCACTTCGACCGTCAGATCGCGCAGACCCTCATAGCGCACCACCTGCCCCCCAATCAAAAAGCTATCGCCGGGCACAAGCGTTGATGCAAATGCTTCCTCCACCTCCCCCAAGGCACGTCCACCGCGGCCCCGCATTCGAACCTTGAGCCGGTCACTGTCTTGGATGGTGCCAATATTCATACGAATGCGCTGTGCCGCTCGCGGGTCGCGCAATTGCCACTTGCCGTCAGCGGTTTGCAGCAAACGCCGCCAGCGATCGTATGCTTTGAGCGCGTAGCCACCGGTGGCGCAAAACTCAAGGCAGGAGTCGAACTCGGCGCGCGTCAGCTGCGCATAGCGGCCGGCTGTGGTGACCTGCGCGTAAAGATCATCGGCATGAAATGGCCCGGCGCAGGCAGCGATCAAAATATGTTGGCACAAAACATCGCGTGGGCCCGGCCCCATCGGCTCGCCATCCAGATCATGGTCGCGCACCGCTTGTAAAGCGGCAACACATTCCACCACCTCAAACCGATTGGCTGGCACCAGACGGGCTTTTGATGGGCTATTGTAGCGGTGATTGGCCCGGCCGATGCGTTGCACCAAGCGTTTGACGTTCTTTGGCGCACCCACTTGGATCACCAGATCCACATTTCCCCAATCCAGCCCAAGATCCAGCGATCCTGTACAGACAATCGCTCGCAAAGCGCCGGCGACCATAGCCGCCTCGACTTTTTCGCGCTGCACCCGCGACAAGGATCCGTGGTGAATGGCGATCGGCAGGTTGTCCTCATTCAGCTGCCAGAGCCGATGAAAGAATATCTCCGCCTGCGCCCGCGTGTTGTGAAAGATCAAAACTGTATTGTGCTGCGCCACCTCACGCAGCACCTGCGGGATCGCATAGCCCGCCCCGCCACCAGACCAAGGTGCAGGCGCGTCAATCTGCAACATGGCGATATCGGGCAAAGGACCCGATGGCGCCTGAATAATTTGACAGGGTGTCGGGTGGCAGGCCATGAAGCGGGCAATTTCTTGCGGATCTTGCACAGTCGCAGATAGGCCAATCCGTTGCATATCCGGACAGATTTTCTGCAAGGCCGCCAGTGACAGCATCAGCTGATCACCACGTTTGGACTCGCTCAGAGCGTGGACCTCATCAATCACCACCCGCTTGAGCCCAGAAAAAATGCGCTCTGCATCGCCGTAGCTGGTCAAAAGCGCCAGGCTTTCCGGTGTGGTCAGTAAGATCTGCGGCGGATCCATGCGCTGGCGACGTTTTTGCGTGGCGCTGGTATCGCCAGTGCGATCCTCGATCCGAATATCTAGGCCCATCTCTTCCGCCGGCCCGCGCAGATTGCGTTTAATATCTGCCGCCAGAGCTTTGAGGGGCGAGACATAGAGCGTGTGAAGGCCCGCATGGGGGCCCTGGGCCAAATCCGCAAGGCTCGGCAAAAAACCCGCCAAGGTTTTACCGCAGCCCGTTGGGGCGATCAGCAGGCAAGCGGGGCTGCCGCGCGCCTCCATGACTTGCAATTGATGCGCATGGGGTTGCCAGCCTTTTTGGGTGAACCAGTCAGTAAGGGTGGCAGGCAAAGCATCAGACATGCGCCAATATAGCCTTGCCTCCGCGGCATGAAAACACCTTTAAGCGGTTAAACCTTCCGGCTCAGGCAAACCATTGGCCCGGCATGTCGCCGTCAGAGTATTGGCCAGAAGGCAGGCAATGGTCATTGGGCCCACACCACCGGGCACGGGGGTGATCGCGCCTGCGACCTCTGCGCAGCTGGCAAAGTCGACATCGCCCACCAACTTCATCTTGCCTTCACCTTTTTCCGGGGCGGCAATTCGGTTGATACCGACGTCAATCACGACAGCTCCAGGTTTGATCCAGTCACCGGGGACCATCTGCGGACGGCCCACCGCCGCCACCACGATATCGGCCCGGCGCACGACCTGTGATAGATCCTTGGTCCGCGAATGGGCAATTGTGACCGTACAGCTATCGCCCAGCAAGAGCTGCGCCATTGGCTTTCCGACAATATTTGAGCGACCAATGACCACAGCTTCACAGCCTGATAGGGATCCGAAATGATCCCGAAGCATCATCAAACAGCCCAAGGGTGTGCAGGGCACCATAGATTTTTGCCCCGTGCCCAATAGGCCAACGTTGGAGATATGGAATCCATCAACATCCTTGGCCGGATCAATGCAGCCAATGACCAATTCCTCGTTCAAATGCTTGGGCAAAGGCAATTGTACCAAAATCCCATGCACCGTATCATCAGCATTCAACTGATTGATCACTGCAATCAACTCTTCTTCGCTGACAGAGGCGTCAAGCTTATGCTCGAAAGAGGCCATACCGACTTCGACCGTCTGTTTCCCCTTTGAGCGCACATAGACTTGGCTCGCCGGATCTTCGCCCACCAAAACCACCGCAAGACCCGGTACAATGCCATGATCTTGCTTTAAGCGCGCCACATGTTCGGCCACTTGCCCGCGCACCTGGGCCGCAAAGGCCTTGCCATCAATTAACTGTGCAGTCATCTTCCGTCTCCCAAACCCATGATTTCTGCCTTCAAGTCAGACACCCGAAGACGACTCCCCCCAGCCCAAAGGCGCGGGGGGATGTTTTTAGAACAGGCCTTCGATTTCGCCCGCATCATTGAGCATGATTGTTTCAGCCGCCGGCTTGCGCGGCAATCCCGGCATGGTCATGATTTCACCACAGACCGCCACAATAAAGCCAGCGCCGGCGGACAAGCGCACTTCGCGCACCGGCACAGAGTGGCCCACAGGCGCGCCCCGCAGATTGGGATCCGTGCTGAAGCTATATTGTGTCTTGGCCATACAGACAGGCAAATGCCCATAGCCCTGCGCTTCCCAATCTTTCAGCTGATTGCGGATCTTTTGGTCCATCAAGGCCTCATCGGCGCGGTAGATCCGTTTGCAGATGGTTTGGATTTTTTCGGCCAATGGCATCTCATCTGCATAGATCGGCGCGAAATTGGCCATCTGCGCATCAGCAATTTCAGCCACGCGTGTGGCCAAAGCCTCAGCGCCCTGACCGCCAAATTCCCAATGCTGCGAAACAATGGCTTCAGAGCCCTGCCCGGCAACAAAGTCTTTCACCGCTTGCACTTCAGCCTCAGTATCGGTGACAAAATGGTTAATCGCGACCACCACGGGCACACCAAAACTCTTGAGGTTTTCAATGTGGCGCCCCAAGTTCGGACAACCGGCTTTCACCGCCTCCACATTCTCGGCGCCAAGATCTGCCTTCGCGACACCACCATTCATTTTCATCGCCCGCACCGTGGCCACCAGCACGACAGCTGATGGTGCGAGTCCCGCTTTGCGGCACTTAATGTTAAGGAATTTCTCTGCGCCCAAGTCGGCGCCAAACCCGGCCTCTGTTACCACATAGTCACAAAGTTTCAGCGCAGTTGTGGTGGCGATCACCGAGTTACACCCATGGGCGATATTGGCAAATGGGCCACCGTGCACGAAGGCTGGGTTGTTTTCCAAAGTCTGAACCAGGTTGGGCTGCATCGCATCTTTCAGCAAGACAGTCATCGCGCCATCCGCCTTGATGTCGCGGGCAAAAACCGGGCTACGGTCGCGGCGGTAGGCGACGATCATATCGCCAAGGCGTTTTTGTAGATCCGTCAGATCTTTGGCCAAACACAAAATGGCCATGACCTCCGAAGCAACGGTAATGTCAAAACCCGCTTCGCGTGGGAAACCGTTGGACACGCCGCCCAAAGAGGTGGTGATCTGCCGCAACGCGCGGTCATTCATATCCACAACCCGGCGCCACACCACGCGGCGCGTGTCGATATCCAGCTCATTGCCCCAATAAATGTGGTTGTCGATCATCGCTGACAAAAGACTGTGCGCCGAGGTAATGGCATGGAAATCGCCTGTGAAATGCAGGTTCATATCTTCCATCGGCACGATTTGCGCATAGCCGCCCCCGGCAGCGCCACCCTTCATCCCGAAATTCGGACCGAGCGAGGCTTCGCGAATACAGACCATCGCCTTTTTGCCAATGCGGTTCAAGCCATCGCCAAGACCGACAGTCGTCGTCGTCTTACCTTCGCCTGCTGGCGTTGGGTTGATGGCGGTGACCAAGATCAACTTGCCATTTTCGCGGTCTTGAACCGAATTGATGAAAGACTGGCTGACTTTGGCCTTATCATGCCCGTAAGGCAGAAGGTCTTCGCTCTGGATCCCAATCTTAGCGCCAATGTCCTGAATCAGGGCTTTTGAAGCACCGCGTGCGATTTCAATATCCGATTTGTAGCTCACTTTACGTCTCCAATGTGACCGCTTGATCAAAGTATACCGTTGCATGTACCGCCATCTGCGACAAAGTAGCAGAGTGAATCCGACATTTGCACTCGCGTGTGCGGCAAGCGATTGACCTCTATGGGGTTGATTGGAAACCCCTGCTGCAACTTTGAAACTTATTTGCTAACATCATAGGATATTTGTTGGAGCCGCTATTGAACCGATTCATTTTCATTTTGCACATCACCATGCTCATTGGTGCCGCCTATCTAATTCTTTGGATCACCTAGGTCAAAACGGCCATTTAGGCCCATGAAAACCGCTGTTGACCATCTGGCTGCCAGGCGCGTTGCTCGGGGCAATGCAAACGCAGCACATCACCCAAGGCCAGCTCACCTGGTCGCTCGACCCAGGCGGTCACACCGCGCTTGCCCTTGGCATGGGCTTTAAACGATTTCCCCTGCCCCGGCAGATCGCGTTCAATGGTCATGCCGACTTGGTGGCACGGGTAATTTTGCATATCCACAACCAGAGTCGTGCCTTGCGGTGCCTGGAGCCGAGAAGACGGCGGGAGATGGGAAAAATCTGGGCATCCTGACACCACCATCGTCGCCCCCAGCCACTGGGGATTGAAATGCGCAAGCCCCATGTCGCGCGCAATCTCATCAATTTCTTCCTGACTGACGATGCTGAGCTGCCGCACATTGGTGATCTGCGTGCCACGCGGATGCTGTTGCAAGACACGGCTGTCCGAAGCGCGGGTCCGCCCGCGATACGCAGCACCGGTCACCCCGTCCCAATCCAAGTCCAGCTTTTTGCGCGGCTCTGTTTCGATTTCAATGTCGCGCCGATGGGTGACCACGCCCAGCCAAGTAATGGTGAGATAAATATTGGTTGCGCGCAAAGCAGGCATAGCTGCACCTCATTCAAAAAAGCCCCCGCCTTTGGTATCAGGCAGGGGCTCAAAGTCTTAGGCCGTGGGCTCAGGCTCCATCCCGCCGCCGCCGCTGCTCGGCTTGGGCTTGGTTTTGGGCACTGCCGTCACCGATGGTGTGCCGCCAGATGTCGCGCTGTCATCCTCATCGCCATCACGGTCAAGGCTCTCGCCCTCCATCACCTTTTTGATTTCCGCTCCGGTGAGGGTCTCATATTCCAAAAGACCCTGCGCCAAATTCTCAAAGCGCTCTTTATTGTCAAGGATGGTCTTCATGGCCAAATCGTAACCATTTTGCACAAAGCTGCGCACCTCGGTTTCAATCAATTCCTTGGTAGCCGCAGATGTCGACAGTCCAGATGTCCGGCCAGAATAGCCCTCTGCCGCTTCGGAATAGTCAATATTACCAACTTTGTCGGACATGCCCCAACGCATGACCATGGCCCGCGCCAGATTAGAGGCCTGTTGAATATCGCCTGACGGGCCGTTGGACACCTGATCTTCGCCATATTTGAAGATCTCAGCTGCTTTACCCGCCATGGTCATCGCCAACTCGTCGTGGCACTCGTCACGGTGGAAGTTGAGACGATCCATTTCTGGTAAGCTCATCACCATACCGCCGGCGCCGCCCCGAGCAATGATTGTGGCTTTATAGACAGGTTGGCATTTTGGCAAAAGCGAACCGACCAGAGCATGACCAGCCTCGTGATAGGCGGTTTTCTCCAATTGTTCCTTGGTGCGCACCATGGAGCGCCGCTCCGCGCCCATGAGGATCTTATCCTTGGCTTTTTCAAAATCTTCCATCGTCACCAAACGGCGCCCAATACGCGCAGCGGCTAGGGCCGATTCATTTACCAAATTGGCGAGATCCGCACCCGAGAACCCAGGGGTGCCGCGGGCAATGATCCGCAAATCCACATCAGGGCCCGTCGGCAATTTGCGCGCATGCACGCCCAAAATTTTCTCGCGCCCTCTCAGATCCGGACTGGGAACAGTGACCTGCCGGTCAAACCGCCCAGGACGCAGCAAAGCGGGATCAAGCACGTCTTTGCGGTTTGTCGCCGCCACGATAATGATGCCCTCATTGGCTTCAAAACCATCCATTTCAACCAAAAGCTGATTGAGGGTTTGCTCACGCTCGTCATTTCCACCGCCGTAGCCCGCGCCTCGCGCCCGGCCAACCGCGTCGATTTCATCAATGAACAAAATGCAGGGCGCATTCTTTTTCGCCTGCTCAAACATATCGCGGACGCGGCTCGCACCGACACCCACAAACATCTCCACAAAATCCGAACCAGAGATCGAGAAGAAAGGCACACCCGCTTCCCCCGCAATGGCCCGCGCAAGAAGGGTCTTACCCGTGCCCGGCGAGCCTTCCAGCAAGGCCCCTTTGGGAATTTTACCGCCCAATCGGCTAAATTTCTGCGGATTCTTCAGAAAATCAACAATTTCTTCCAGCTCTTCTTTGGCTTCATCAATGCCCGCGACATCGTCAAATGTGACATTGCCCTGCTTTTCCGTCAGCATCTTCGCGCGGCTCTTGCCAAAGCCCATAGCGCCGCCTTTGCCACCGCCCTGCATCCGGTTCATGAAATAGATCCACACTCCAACCAAAAGCATGATTGGCAGGAGAGACAACAGAATCGATTGGAACATTGACGTTTCTTGCGACGTGGCCGCAACGCTCACACCTTTAGACACCAACAACTCGCTGATCTGCGCATCACCGGGGACGATTGTGACGTATTCTGTACCATTTGGCCCTGTGTAGGTGACCGTCTCACCATCCAGCGTTGCGCGGCTGACCTGCCCATTTTCAACCGCCTGAACAAAGTCAGAATAGGTCGTACTGCGGCTAGAGGCTGTACCTGCATCCCCAGAAAACAAACGAAACAACATCAATAGCAAGATGAACAATACAAACCAAAAGGCGAGGTTGCGTAGATTACCCAAGGGAAACTCCTATTAGAACCGCAATGCGTCGACACGATATAGCGTCGGTCTTTCATATAAGATAGACATCACACCGCTTTATTCAACGGGTTACTATCATTCCCAGGGCGGTGAAACCACTTTGAGCAGATCTTTTGGGCCAAAATGTGCCATCGGTGCGGCCAAAAGAGTTTCCCCTTGCCACAATGACGGGCTGGCCAGAAGCGCCAAACGCGGGCGACCACTCTCGCGCCACTGCGGGCATTGCGCGAGACCAGAGGGGCCAAGCGCCCGAATTTCATAAGATTTTTGATATTTTGTAATAGATATCCGTCCATCCCAGGTCGTGCCGGCTTGGGCCACCACACCCTCAACAGCAGAAAACTCCCGAGAAATGCGCAGTAGATTCTCGGACTGCGGTATTAGGACACATCCGTGCAGAGTCGCAGTTTTTTTTGCGGCAATAGCCCTAAGCAGCGCAGAATTTCGGGGCCGATAGGGCTGGCCGCTGATCCAATTAAGGGCATCCGACACCATGCGCTCAACATATTCGCGCGGTAAGCGGCTCAATGCCTCCCGATCAAACAGCACATCAGTGACATCAATCTGCGCGACCTGGGGCCAGAGGCCCCGCATAGAATACTCCAGAGCCTCTTGAACATAGCCCATGCGTGTTGCGGTTTTGGCCAGCCGAAGGCTGGTCAAACCAAGCGCATCTAAGTCCGGCGCCGCCTGGCGCATGCGCACGCGCATGAAGGCTGGATCTTCATTGCTTGGATCATCGTACCAGCCCTGTCCCTGAGCACGCAGGAAGGCCTGCAACTCCGCCCTTGAAACCTCAAGCAGCGGGCGCAGCCATTCCATACCTCGCTCCGTCCAGCGCCCGCGCATCACGCTGAGACCATCGACGCCAGAACCGCGTGCCAAGCGGATTAAAAAGTTTTCCGCCACATCGGTCTGACTATGCCCCAAACAGATACAGCTGAATGCCATATCGTGCCCCCAAGCGGCCAGCGCATCGTAGCGCGCGCTGCGCGCGCGTGCTTGCAGATTGGGCCCCTTTGGCAGATCGCTTACAGTCAACGTGCTATGGGCCACGCCCAATTTGGCGCAGAGCGCGCTGACCCATTGCGCCTCCGCCTTGGCGTCAGCCCGCAACCCGTGGTCGACAGTCGCGGCGCGCAAATCTGCCTGAGGCATAGCGGCACGCAAAGAAAGGAGCAGCGCCACAGAATCAGATCCCCCCGACACGGCGACCCCAATCACCGCATCCTTTGGCAGCTGCGCAAAGCGCTCCGCGCATTGCGATAGGATGACATGAGGCAGCTCCAAGCTCATGGGCAGGACAGTTCAGCCTCGGCCAGCTTGGCATCGGCTGCAAGCTCCGTCTGCGCATAGCGAAACTGAACTTCACTGAGGGTCAAACAGCCCTCTTGCGCATTGCCCATGCGATGAAATGACAAAGCAAGATGATATAGAGCCGTGGGCGCGACCTCATTGGCCTCATCCACGGAATAGGCCTCTAAATAGGCCCGCGCTGCCAGGCGAAACTCGGCACTGTCCATATAGGCGTGACCCAAAAGCAAATGTGCCCGCTGCGTCAGCGGTCCAATGGGAAAGGCCTTAACAAATTCTTCGAACATTTGTGCAGCGCTGCGGGTGTCGCCCGACAGCAACATATCATTTGCCGCATCAAATTCCGCTTGCTCGGAAATCGTTAATATCTCGCCGGGCAGCACCAAATCCAATCCCGAATCTGTATCAGATCCGAGCGGGAGCGTGGCGCCCAATTGCGTCACCTCACAGCCCGGCTCCATAGCGCAAATGCGCGCCTCAAGCAGGGCGATCCTTTGGGTCGCATCCCGGACAATAGCAGAAATGCGATAGGCCAGCTCTTCTGTCTGGCCCGTCAAACGCTGCAGCTCGTTTTCAATCGCAGCTGTCCGATCCAGCAACGCCCCGTCAGTTGCCAAACCACCCATTTGCGTGGCGATCAACTCCAAGCGCAGGCGTTTGGTTTCATACAATAGACCCGCAAGGTCTTGACGCATATCCGCCAAACTGTCGGCAGAGGCGGGGCCACACAGCCCCACGATCAAGAACACTAGGCGGCCCAGTTTCATCAGCTCAAACTTTGGGTCAAAATAGTGACTGTCCGGCGATTTTTCTCATAGCACCGCTCAGAACTGCAAATTTCCACCGGCCGCTCCTTGCCATAGCTGCGGGTCTTTAGGCGCAGGCCCGACACGCCGCGGGCAACAAGATATTCCTGAACAGATTGCGCCCGCCGGAAGCCCAGCGCCAGGTTGTATTCGCGCGTCCCGCGCTCATCCGCGTGACCTTCCAATACAATGACATAACCGGGGTTGCTGACGAGCCACTCCGCCTGAATGTCCAATGCAGCCTTGGACGCGCTGTTTAACGTAAATTCATCCACATCAAACAACACCGTATCGCCAACCGAATTTTTGAAATAGCCGCGCGAGGCTGGATCGTTCAAATCCTCGGAGCTGATATCCGTGTCATTCCAACCGGACCCACCCTCAAGCCCTGCTGTGTTGTACCCCCCATTTGTATCAGCGCAGGCCGCGAGGGTCACCAAAGCCGCGAGGGCCAGATACATCATTCTCATGTTGGTCTCCTTTCACAGAAACATAGCATCATCAGACCCCCACCCTAAGGCAGGACAGGGCCCCAAGACGGATCAGAAGCAGGGCTGCGCAGGTTCATGGCGCGCAGGTTCCTACCAGAAATATCGACCGAATACAGGCTCGGTGCACCCTTGGGCCCCTGAGTTTCGCGGGTAAACATAATCACCCGCCCATTGGGAGACCAGCTGGGCCCCTCATCCAAGAATGAGGCTGACAAGAGCCGTTCTTCACTGCCATCGGTGCGCATGACGCCAATTCCAAAGCGCCCGTTGCTTTGCTTGGTAAAGGCGATCAAATCACCACGCGGGCTCCAGACCGGCGTGCCATAGCGCCCATTGCCAAAGGATATCCGCTTCGGCGTGCCGCCCGTAACCGGCATAACATAAAGCTGCTGCGTGCCGCTGCGGTCACTTTCAAAGACAATTGAGCGCCCATCAGGGCTAAAACTTGGGGCCGTATCAATGGAGGGGCTCGACGTCATCCGAGCCGAACGCGCGCTGTCCAACTCCATGAGATAAATATCAGTGTTGCCACCCTGCTCAAAGGAATAAACCACCCGCTTGGCATCGGGTGAAAACCGCGGTGAGAAAGCCATACCATTGTCGGGTGTCGGCAGGCGCTTGCGCGCGGCGCTGCTCACGTTGAGCTGATAGATCTGCGGAAAACCAGTCTCCCAGCTGGTATAGAGCACCTGCTTGCCATCTTTCGAAACCCGTGGCGCGAGCACAGTATTCTCGTTGCCGGTCAAAAATTGCAAATTTTCGCCGTCATAATCCATGATGGCCAAACGCTTGAGCCGCTGATTTTTCGGGCCAGACTCAGAGACGAAAACGATTTTGCTGTCGAAATATGGCCCCTCACCGGTGATGCGCGTATAGACTTGATCGGCCACCTTATGGGCCATGCGGCGCACAGCTTTGGTGCTGCCGCTCAGCTGCATACCGCTGCCCAGCTGCACGCCTGAATAGATGTCGAAAATGCGAAATTTAATGGTCAGCCGTCCAAAGCTGTTGGTTTTAACCGCGGCCGTGACCAAAGCCTGGGTATTGATGGCGCGCCAATCAGGATAGCGCACGGGCTCATCAAAGCTGCTGCGCTGTGCGATAAATCGGCTTGGCGGCACTTCGCGGAACAGTCCGCTGCTGGACAAATCTGTCGCCACGATGCGCGACATTTCTGTGGCAATCGTCACCGCCTCGATATTTTCCGCTTCAAACATGGGAACCGCAAAGGTCAGAGGCTCAATCACCCCATCCGTGATTTCAATTCGCAAAGGACCATTTTGCGCCATGCCCGCACCTGTCCACAGGGCAAACGCCAAAACACCAAAATAGATCAATCGCTTCATCGCACTCTCATTTTCTCTGGGTTAAATGTTAATTCCACACGCCGCCAAGTTGCATATTGGTCTTTCGGCAGTTCAAATCCCTGTGCGCCGCATCCTCGTATCGCACGCAGCGCAGTTTCAAAAGCCCGCTCTGCGCTGATGTCATCTCCCCCCTCATAGCCAAGCATCTTGATGCTGTTGGCCACGGGTTTTGCGTCAAGTGTCAGCTCCATCTCCACCACTACAATCGTCGACAAGGCCGCCGATGACAAGGCTCCAAGGTTCCAACACTCTGCAACCGCCAGCTGCATACCACGAATATATTGCTCTGCCAAAGGTGCCGCTGCGGATTCCGGCCCCGCAGGAGCGGCATCATCCGCCATCAATGCGGCATTCAAAGCCGCTGTTACCGGATCAATTTGCCGCTCTTCAAGCTCAGGTTCCGATGGGTCGGGCGCGGTCACGGCGCGCAGGGCCGGACGAATGCGCGGCCGCAGCGACCGTTCTGGCGCATTGGCCGTGACCTCCGGAGCCGCAGAGGGTTTCTCCGCCTCTGTGACAATTTCGGGGGCCGCAGCTTCGCGGGCTTGTACCTCCTGCTCCTGCGCCACTTCCGCCGGAGCGTCTTGTGGGGCCGCCGCCGCGCGGCTCTCGGCACCCAGGTTCGTCTCCACATCGGGCACATCTATGGCCACGGGCGCGATCCTCTGCGCCGGGCGTGGCTTTGGCGGCAGGCTGGTTTGCAGTGGCTTTTGCGCGCTGTCATCCACGAGAGGCGCCTGAAGCTCGACGGGCGGCAAGATCATCACATCTTGCACAGGTGCAACCATTTCGGGCCGCCGCAAAGGCAGGGCATCATCTGTTGAAATTGGCGTTAAATTTTGCGCCAATTGCGCGGGGGTGCCATCCACCTCTGGCGCGCTAGGGCCCGCGGCAGCCTCCGCAACCGGACTCGCCTCGGCAGTTGGAATTTCAGTGGAAATCTCCGGGCTGCTGTCGTTTACGATAATGTCAAACAACTCAGAAGAGACGACAGAAACATCTGCGACCGTCATCTCAGCCGGCTTGCGGGAAAAATCCCCGCTAAACAACATCCAGCCCACGAGCCCGAGATGGAGAGCGAAGGAAATATAGCTGCCCGGCGACATGCGACCCTATCCACCGGAGCCGTCAAATGCTGGACCACCCAGATCCGTGACCAAGCCGATATTGCCGAAGCCGGCTGCGTTCATCGCGCCCATGATCTGCATCACCCGCGCATAAGCAATGGCGCCATCGGCCCGCAAAAAGACCTTATCATCTGCGCGTTCCTGCGCGATGCCGCGCAGACGGGTCAAAAATTCCGTCTCCGGTGTTTCGGTCGTCTGGATGACAATTGCCCCCTCGGCCGTGAGCGTAACGGTCAAAGGCTCCTCTGATTCACTTGGCAAAGCACCGGCGGCGGTTTTGGGCAAATCAACATCCACCCCCACCGTCAGCAAAGGCGCCGCGACCATGAAGACGATGAGCAAAACCAACATCACATCCACAAATGGAGTGACATTGATCTCAGCCACCGGCCGGCTGCGGCTGCGCCGGCGCCGGCGTCGGCCTCCAGAGCCGCCCTCGGCCATATCCAGCTTCATAGCCAAGCCTCAGCCCCCCAATTGGCGCGATAAGATGGTCGAAAACTCATCTGCAAAAGCCTCATAGCCAGCAATGATCCGGTCACAGCCAACGCTCAGATGGTTGTAAAACACCACCGCCGGGATCGCAGCCAAAAGCCCGAGGCCCGTGGCCAAAAGCGCCTCGGCAATCCCCGGCGCGACCACCGCTAAATTGGTATTTTGCTGCGCTGCGATCTCAATGAAGGCGTTCATGATCCCCCAGACGGTGCCAAACAACCCAATGAAGGGCGCAACCGATCCGATGGAGGCCAAAATGGCCAAGCCACTTTGCAATTCATTCGATTGCTTACCCAAGGCCACATCCATAGACCGCTCAATCCGCGATTGCGCCCCGGCAATCATTGCGCCGTCGCCGCGATGTGAGCGCCGCCATTCGGTCATCCCAGCTGCAAAGATCAACTCGCTGCCGCCTTTTGGCGCGGCGCCGATTTTGTCATAGAGCTCATCCAAAGGCTCGCCAGACCAAAAGGCTTTGTCAAACTTCGCCGAGCGCCATCGCGCCAACCTCAAAGCGATGCGCTTGTTGATCGCGATGGTCCATGACCAAATTGACAGGCCAATCAGCAGCACAATCACCGCCTGGACCGGCAGTGTCGCGCGTGCAAATAAGGCCCAAATCGAAAAATCGATTGCTGCTTCCATGTGAATGCCTCTGCTTGTGGCTCTTTGACCAAGTTTTGCGCGACTGTAGCTAAAAACCTTACAAAAAGCCAAGCATTCGCAGCAATAGTTTTTACGAGTTAGAATTTCGGCGGAGTTCTGCCGGAAGGCGGGTCGGCTTGCCCGCTGCACTCAGAGCGACAATCGTCACCTGCGCCGTAAAGAGCACCTGCCCCGCGCGCTGCACCTCTTGGTGCAAGACCCATCGTGCTGGAGTGGATGACTTGTGCTGGCTCACCACCTCTAATTGATCGCCCAGTCTTGCTGGGGCCAAATAGTCTGCCTGAACAGACCGCACTGCGAAGACCACGCCGCGGGCCTGAAGCGCCAATTGGTCCACACCCAGTTGCGCCACCCAGGTCGAGCGCGCCCGTTCGATAAACTTTAAGTAATTGGCATAGTAGACAATACCGCCCATATCCGTGTCTTCGTAATAGACCGTGACCTCGAATCTATGGCGCATCAAGACCCCGCAATCCGCGCGGCCAATCGCAACGCATGGCTGGCATCATCGCAGCTCATAGGCATCACCGGATCATAGCCCGCGCGCAGCAAGGCGGCAATTTCAGGCCGAACCACTATGGTGCCATTGCTCAGCACGGCCAGGGGCGCGCGGGTTTGAAATGCCTCTTGCGACCAAAGAAACATCGCCTGCACCGCCTGCGACAAGGCGAGGCTATCGGCCCCCAGTTGTTGCAAAGCCTCATCAACCCGTAGAAACACAAAACAGGCCTGAATCGCGCCCTGCGCATCAAAGCGAAAGCTTCGATATTGATTGGCCTGCGCGGCGAGGAGACGATCTATCACTGAGTTCAGCTGTGGGATCATCTGATCGAGATCGGGCACCGCGCGCAATTCTTCCCAATCGGAGAAAAAGAACATCATCAGATTGCTGCCCAGTTCCGGATCCAATTCATCGGTGCGATGTCCCGCGGCGATACACACGGCTTCAATTGCCGATTTCATGATGACCAAAGTCTCGTCCTGCACGCCAAAAACCACAGGGCAAATCGGGCGACCCCATCGGGCAAAGGCATAGCTGCCATCGGTCCGGGTGAACATCCGTTCAATCTCGCTTGCCGTTAACACGGGCCAATCCTTCCATTGCTGCAAAACGCGCGCCCCCCATAGCGCTCAATACCGCGTTTGGCTAGGGCCAGCCACGCCCGGCTCTGCTATTGGAAAAGCTCAGCCTGCGATGCCGGCTGCGGTGGCGTCATCCCCAGATGCGTCCAAGCCTTCTGGGCCAGCATACGGCCGCGCGGCGTGCGCTGTATCAAACCTTTTTGCAACAGATATGGCTCAATCACCTCTTCCAAAGCATCACGGCTCTCTGACAAGGCTGCAGATAGGGTCTCAATGCCCACCGGGCCACCCAGATAATTCTCAGCAATCAAACGCAAATATCGCCGATCTGCATTATCCAAGCCCAAGTGATCTACGCCCAGGCGGGTCAGCGCATGATCCGCGATGGCTTGGGTGATACGGCCATCACCTTCCACAACTGCGAAATCCAAGACCCGGCGGAGCAAGCGCCCAGCGATGCGTGGCGTGCCCCGCGCGCGTCTGGCGATCTCCCGCGCGCCTGCGTCATCCGCCGGCACGCCCAAAAGTTTGGCATTGCGCGTGACAATCTGATGCAACTCGGCATCGGTGTAAAATTCCAACCGCGTCGGAATGCCGAAACGGTCGCGCAGCGGTGTTGTAAGCAGACCCAAGCGCGTCGTGGCGCCCACAAGCGTAAAGGGCTGCAACTCAATGCGCACAGTGCGCGCCGCCGGCCCCTCGCCAATAACAAGATCCAGTTCAAAGTCTTCCAGTGCCGGGTAGAGAATCTCTTCCACCACCGGATTGAGGCGGTGAATTTCATCAATAAACAATACATCGCGCGCTTCAAGGTTCGTCAAGATCGCGGCCAAATCTCCAGCTTTGGCCAAAACCGGACCGCTGGTCATACGGAAATTAACACCCAATTCACGCGCCATAATCTGCGCCAAAGTGGTTTTGCCGAGACCGGGCGGACCGTGAAACAGCGCATGATCCATGGCCTCGCCGCGCTGCCGTGCCGATTGTATGAAGACGTTCAAATTTGCGCGCGCCGCCTCTTGCCCGATAAATTCATTGAGGCCCTGGGGCCGTAAGGCCTTGTCGCCATCCTCCGCCAGCCGTTCAGGCCGCAGGGTTGGATCAGGCCCGGCCGCTTCATTCTCCCACTCCGCGCTCATGTCTTAGGCGCCATTTTCTTGAGCGCAGCGCGGATCAAGCTCGCAGAGTCGGCGCCGGTCATTTCACCGCTCAGCTGTGCCACAACCGCCGCCGCCTCTCCTGGCGCATAGCCTAAATTGCTCAGCGCCGACAAAGCATCGGCCTGCGCGGAGGGGGTCGCGACGCTTGCGGGTGTTGCGCGAACAGCCGGCTCTGCGCGCTCGATCACAGCAGTCTGCTGCATATCATCCTCATGGATCTGCGCTTCACCATCCATCATGGCCATCACAGTCGGCGCCTTATCTTTTAATTCGATCACCACCCGCTGGGCGGTTTTGGGACCAACACCCTTTGCCGCTTTTAGAGCGGTCCAGTCTCCCATCGCGATAGATCTGCTCACCCCATCTGGCCCGAGAGCTCCCAGGATTGCGAGGGAGGCCTTCGCGCCAATCCCTTGCACAGACATCAGCATCCTGTGCCATTCTTTCTCAACCAAAGAGGTGAAGCCAAACAGTTGCATCAGATCTTCGCGCACCAATAAATCCGTGTAGAGCGCAACAGCCTCGCCAGCAGGCGGCAAAACCGCCAGGGTGCGATCGGAGCAATAGACCATGTAGCCCACCCCGCGCACATCTAACATCACATGGTCTATGGCTTTATAGTCCACGCGTCCTGACAGTTTTCCAATCATCCACTTGCCCTTTGCAATGCGGCCTGAAAATGACTGCCCGCTTGGATATGATGCGCGTGACAAATGGCAATCGCAAGCGCATCTGTTGCATCCGGCCCAAGGAGCTTCACACCGGGCAGCTGCAATGAGACCATATGCTCGACCTGCCGCTTATCGGCGTGACCCACGCCCACCACCGCCTTTTTGACCGCATTGGGGGCATATTCCCCGACCTCCAGCCGAAACTTCGCAGGCACCAGCATAGCAATCCCACGCGCCTGCCCCAATTTCAACGTGCCCGCCCCGTCACGGTTCACGAAGGTTTGCTCCACAGCTGCATGACTGGGCGCATAATGCTCAATCACCTCAGAGAGCCCCTCAAACAGCGCCAATAAGCGACCGGCCAAGGGCCCCGGTGGGGTTTGGCATTGCCCATTGGCCACATGCCGCAGCTTGCTGCCCTGCACATCCACAAGCCCCCAGCCTGTGGAGCGCAAACCCGGATCAATGCCCAATACCCGCATAGAATTGCCCCTCGCATAGTCGTCTTGGGCTATAAGTAGCACGAAACGCGAACATCTGAAAAGCAGTCATTTCAATTGTGGCACAATTTCCCCGAGGCATTGACGCGCTTCCCCTCAAAATATCCTAAAAACAATCCCCTATGACCCTGCCCAGGCATGCGAAAATCGCATATCGGTTATGTTGTTTTTCGCAGTAGCCAAACCGCAAAACCAGGCCTAAATGCCGCTACACAGACATATCACCCTGACATGATTTTCGCAAAGGACGTCCCAAATGGCATATCTCGACACATCCCGCAGCTCGGCAATGTCCAACTGTCGCACAGCGATGGCCAATTTTGCCACCGCCCTCTTCACGGCCATTATACGCTGGAACGACGCGCGCATCACCCGTAACGCCCTGTCACAGCTGTCATTGCGCGAGCTCAATGATATTGGCTTGGTGCCCGGTGATATCGAACGCATCGCCCGCCGCTAAGACACGCCCCCGTCACAGGGGACTTTAGACAAACCTGAGAGTGCCGCACAGATCGCAGTGCGGCATTTCTAATTTGGGCTTGCGGGTTGCTAGATCCGGCGCAGGGTCAAAGCGCTCCACTCGCCAAGATCTTCGCGCGCCTCCAGGGCCAAGCCTTGGGCCCGATAGACCTCAAGTATGTCATCGGCTTGCTCAACCAAAAGCCCCGAGAGAATGGCCATTCCGCCGGCTGTCAAATGCGCTGCCATATCCGGCGCCAGCTCAATCAGCGGACCTTTCAGGATATTTGCAAATATAAGATCAAATGGCGCGCCCGCCCGCACAACGGGCGAGTCAAAGCCAATGGATTCGACGCAGTCCACCCGGCCCACCAAGCCATTGGCTTTTACATTGGCAACTGCCACCTCGACGGCCACGGGATCAATGTCACTGGCCAGCACATTGGCCGCCCCCATACGAGCGGCAGACATGGCCAAAACGGCCGTGCCGCAGCCCAAATCCAAGACATTGTTAAATGTCTGCCCATCATCCAACAGCCGGTCATAGGCGCGCAAACAGCCCAGCGTGGTGCCGTGGTGCCCGGTGCCAAACGCCATGGCCGCTTCGATCAACAGCCCAATGCGCCCCTTGGGCAACAGCGCTGCATCATGGCTGCCATAAACAAAAAATCGTCCCGCCTCCACTGGTGGCAATTCGCGGCGCACTTTGGCAACCCAATCTTGATCCGGCACTTCAGATACAACAAAGGTTCCGGCCCCAAAAGCCGCCGATAACAAAGCGAGGTCAATATCATTTGGCTGGTCCAGGAAATATCCACCCACTTCCCAAATGCCCTTGCCGTCTTCAACTTCAAACACCCCCACCCCGGTTGGCGCCGGCTCGAGCTCTTCAAGCGCTTCTCCCAGCGCTTCTGCTTGCGATTTGCCAGGTAAAGTGGTCAGGGCGGTGTAGGTTAGCATGGGTCAGCTCCAATCGTTTTGTGAGCCTTTATCCTGTCTGGCCTCACATCGCAATTGCTGGCCGCCCGCAGCGTTTGCGAAGGGCACGCCCGCCGCAAACTCAAGGACTGGGCCGCGGCACGCGGCTCCGCTAGGTCACAGCCAATCCCACGGGGCAGGTCACCCCAGTTCCCCCAATGCCGCAATAGCCATTAGGGTTTTTCGCCAGGTATTGCTGATGATAATCTTCCGCATAGTAAAACTGGGGCGCGGGCAAAATTTCGCTCGTAATCGCGCCAAACCCAGAGGCCCTGAGGTGCTCGGCAAAGAGGCTACGGCTCGCCTCGGCGATCTGCGCCTGCGCACCATCATGCGTGTAAATACCTGAGCGATACTGCGTGCCACGATCATTGCCCTGGCGCATGCCTTGAGTGGGATCATGGCCCTCCCAAAAGACCTTAAGCAAAGCCTCATAAGTCACGACCGCCGGATCAAAAATCACCCGCACCACCTCATTATGCCCGGTTTTGCCGGTGCAGACCTCTTCATAGGTTGGATTGGGCGTATAGCCGGCCGCATAGCCCACCATGGTCAACCAGACCCCTTCAATTCCCCAAAACATACGCTCCACACCCCAAAAACAGCCCATGCCAAACATCGCCTCCTGCATCCCCTCACTGAGTGGGGCTTGCAAGGGACGTCCGGTCACAAAATGCGCGGAGGCGGTGGCAATTGGGCTGTCACGCCCGGGCAGGGCTTGGTCCCTTTGCACCATCTGTGACTTTTCTTGCGACATAAAAAACATCTCTGGCTCCCTTTACGGTTTTTATAAGATATAGCTGCCATTGCGCAGATATCCAGCGCGCAAACCCTGCCGCGCCAAACATTGGCCCATCATCTCCTCAAGATCGTCTCATGGCCCGGTTCGGGTCGTCTTGGTATCAGCAAAGCCAGTCCCAGAGAGGTCAGCGCCATAACCGCGGCCAGCACGAACACAAGACCCGGTGATATCAGCCACAAAAAACCCAAAAAGACCGGCAACCCCACAGCGGCGATATGATTAATGGTAAATGCGACCGCGGCAGTTGGGGCGATATCGGCCGGATCTGCAATTTTTTGGAAATAGGTTTTCAGCGCAAACGCCAGTGAAAAAAACAGGTGATCTAGCACAAACAAAGCCCCCGCCAGCAGCACACCCCAGCCAAAAATGTAAATGCCACCATAGGCCAAAAAGACCAGGGCGAGGCCCGCATATTCAAAAATCAATGTATTGCGTTCCCCATAGCGCGCCACAACGCGGCCGAATACCGGTCCAATGACCATATTCATCACTAGGTTGATTAAATACAGAGCGGTCAATTCATGCACGTCAAAACCGAAACGCTCCACCATCATAAAGCCCGCAAACACCATGAAGACCTGCCGCCGGGCGCCGGCCATGAATTGCAGCGCGTAATACAGCCAATAGCGTTTGCGCAGAACCATGGTTTTGTGCTGCGGTGTGGGCGATTGGAATTGCGGGTAAAGCACCATACAGGCCAGGGCGATGGCCGCAGTTATTCCGCCAGAGATCATATAGGCTGCATTAAAGCTCAGCGCGAGCCACTCCCAAGTCACGACGATGACCCCAAATGCCACGAGGGAGGCGGCCGAGCCCATGGCCAAGAGCCAGCCCAAAACCTGCGGTGCCTGTGCCTTAGAAATCCATTGCAATTGCAAGGATTGATTGACCGTTTCGTAATAATGAAAGCCGATAGAGGAGAGCAATGTCAGCGTTAAAATTCCGCCCATTTGCGGAAACCAGGCCGTTACGGCCGTGGCCAGCCCCAAGAGCATCAAAGACAAAAGACCCAAGACCTGCTCACGGACGAAAATGATGATGGCAATCACTCCGACCGCCAGAAATCCAGGAATTTCCCGCACCGAATGCAACAGCCCAATATCCGCCCCATCGAAATTGGCCACTTCAATGACAAAATTGTTGAGCAATGCACTCCAAGTGGCAAAGGCAATGGGCATAGCTGCGGCCATGACAAAGAGCAAAAATATCGGTCGGCGCCAAACTGGCGCCGATTGCGCCTCTTGCAAGGTTACGGTCTGCATCGTCACACTCCCATCAAACGCCGCACCCAGCCACCGCGCTGTGATCTGCAAATTGCGCCCCTGTCGCATCCCCCGGCACGCAACTGGGCAGCACCGGGCTGATCTTTACCTCCACCTCACATATTGGTAATGTAAACTGACCAATTCGAAGCAAAGGCTAGGCTATGCCCGTAATCACAACCATTCAAGACCTGAAAAACATTTATCAACGCCGCGTGCCACGCATGTTTTATGACTATTGCGAAAGCGGCAGCTGGACCGAGCAGACCTTTGAAGACAATATTTCAGATTTTGCCAAACTGCGGCTGCGCCAACGCGTCGCCGTTGATATGACCAACCGCAGCACCGCATCCAAAATGATTGGGCAAGACGTCTCTATGCCCGTGGCTCTTGCCCCGGTTGGTATGACCGGCATGCAATGCGCAGATGGCGAGATCAAAGCCGCCCGCGCCGCCGCCGCATTCGGGGTGCCCTATACATTGTCGACCATGTCGATATGTTCCATCGAGGATGTTGCCGCTGCAACGGACGCCCCCTTTTGGTTTCAACTCTACACTTTGACCGATGAGGATTACTCGGATCGTTTGATCCAACGGGTAAAAGACGCCAATTGTTCAGCGCTCGTCATCACCCTGGACCTACAGATCCTAGGGCAGCGTCACAAAGATTTGAAAAACGGCCTATCGGCCCCACCGAAGCTCACCGCCAAGACCATAGCCAATCTGGCCACTAAATGGAGCTGGGGCCTTGAGATGCTCGGCACCAAGCGCCGCGGCTTTGGCAATATCGTGGGACATGTCAGCGGCATCTCAGACACCACCTCTCTCAGCGCCTGGACCGCCGAGCAATTTGACCAGGCGCTCGATTGGAAGAAGGTTGAGACCTTGATGAAAAAATGGGGCGGCAAGGTGATTTTGAAAGGCATCTTGGATCCCGAAGACGCAAAAATAGCGGCGAAGCTTGGGGTCGATGCGATCATCGTGTCCAACCACGGCGGGCGGCAACTCGACGGCGCACTATCGTCGATCCGTATGCTGCCAAAAATTGTCGAAGCGGTGGATGGCAAATGCGAGGTCTGGATGGATGGCGGGATCCGTTGCGGGCAAGATATCCTCAAAGCCAAAGCCCTTGGCGCAACCGGAACGATGATCGGCCGATCCTATATCTACGGCCTCGGTGCCATGGGTCAGGCCGGCGTGACCAAAGCGCTGGAAGTGATGCACAAAGAATTGGACACCACAATGGCGCTTTGTGGGCATCGCGATATCAACGATGTGACCCGAGATATTCTTTACGTTCCAGAGGATTTTGAGGGGCGCTGGGCCTAGTCCTAGGCCTAGGCCGGGGCCAGTGCCTATTTGGTTTGCGTCACAGGCATCTTGTTCAAAGTGACTAGTAAAGGGGGCGCGCAGAGCGCCCCCTTCTGCCCTAATAGGGGTTACTCGGTGGCTGCGTTTGAGCCATCCTCGCTCGAGCTGCGCGCGCTGTCTCGATAAAGCGCTTTGGTCAGCGAGAGCACCATCAACCCCATCACCATCGTAAACGGCAGCGCCCCGATGATCATGGCGTTTTTCAAAGCTACCATCGGATCCGCGCCCGGGTTGGTCGCGCCGGCCACTAGCAATGTGCCGATCACGGCTGTCAAGATCAGCCCCCAAACGATCTTATGCTTATTGCCGATATCTTGATCGCCGCCCGACATGATGGTGTTCATCACCAAAATGCCCGAATCTGCCGAAGTGACCAAGAAGGTCATGATCAAAACAACGCACATCACGGTCAAAGCAGACAACAAGCCACCCTCAATCATTTGTCCAAGGGTTACAAAAAGCTTGTTGGTGTTTGAGGCCCCAATAATCGCACCATTGGCACCACCGGTCAGCTCCATATCAATGGCCGTGGCCCCAAGAATGGTCATCCAGGCAAAACACACCATAGCCGGCGCAAATACGCAGCCCAAAATAAACTCACGCACCGTACGACCGCGCGAAATTCGTGCCAAGAACAGTCCCACAAATGGCGAGAAGGCAATCCACCATGCCCAATAGAAGGTGGTCCAGCCTGCTTGCCAGCTAAATTGACGCTCCGGTTCGCCAGCCGCATAGACTGCGGTTAATGTCGCCTCGTCCAAGGCTGCAGCCGCGCCCTCAAGTCCCGATTTGAAGCCATCATAGCTGCCCCAGGCATTGGTTGCACCGCCGATCAGCTCGTCAGCCAAAGGCTTGGCCGCCTCTGGAAGGGCCATCACAAAGGCCTCTGGCGACTGCGTGCCATAGGCCCCGAAGCTCAGCGACACAAAGTGCAAGAGGTAATCTACAAATGCCGTGGCGTAGGTTGTCATTGCGAAGGCAAATGACCCGAAGAGTACAAAGGTGAACAACAAAATCAGCGACAAGACCAAATTGAGATTGGACAGATACTTCACCCCGCGGCCAACCCCAGACACGGCTGAGATAATCGACAGCCCCATGATGCAGACCAAGCCTGCAATCAGACCCACAGTGCCAGGCTTTGGCACATCTCCGGCCATATCCATCAGCCAACCGGCGCCAGTAATCGCATAGACCCCGTCGACAAACTGGCTCACACCAAAGCCGATGGTGACCGATACGCCCAAAATCGTCGCCACAACGCCCAATACATCCACAAGATGCCCAATGAACCCGTTCACGAAGCGTCCCAAAAGCGGGGTCAGAGCCGAGCGGATGGTCAGGGGCATATCGCGGGTATAGGCGTAATAGGCCAGGCTCAGGCCGGTCACCACATAGATCGCCCAGGCATGAAACCCATAGTGCAAAAACGTATAACGATAACCCGAGGTGATGGCCTCTTGGCTATTTGGCGCGACGGCTCCGCTGACCGTCTCAGGGTTTGAGCCCCAAAGACCTAAAGGCTCGGCGGTTGCAAAGACCATCAACCCCACACCCAAGCCTGCGCCAAACATCATGGAAAACCATGAAAAATTGGAAAATTCCGGTGCCTCATCCGTCCAGCCCATCTTACGCTTGCCGGTTTTCGGCAGAATGGCCACCACGGCCAGGAAAAAGGCGAACACACCTACAATGATGATATAAAATACATTGAAGACCTCCAACAGCCACCAGTTCAGGCTGCTTAAATTGCTATTGGCATTGGCCGGCCAAACCAAAGCCCAGATCACAAGCGCAACCATAATGCCCTTGCTCAACAAGGCGATTTCAACGCTGTGACCTTGATAAAAACCGGAAGCGGCTCGTCGGACCTCAACCGCTGTAAAAGGGGGTTTATTGACATATCAATCCTCCATTTCTTTCTTTCAATGTGACGATGGCCCGTGATCAATATCTATCAAAATAGCAGCTTAAAGATCCGCACATCGACTTATTATTATTCAAATATTTTAATTTTTCGTTCCCATGCCTCTTCTGCGCAGGCACCGCAAAATACACAGCGCGCCAGAGAACTCGCCCGTTTAAGGCCACATAATTGGATTGAAGTCATGGCTTTGACCCGTTGCAATATCTGAGTGGGAAACGAATATTTACAAAGGCCACCGCTTACTGCGAAAAAGCCTGCCAGAGCCTATTTGGTTTCGCAAGCTTTTGTTTGCCCGGGGTTTAGATGCGCCGCAGCAGCAAGGTCAGTGGAATGGCTGCAAGGGCGAGACCCGCCACACCGAGGAACGCTATACGCAGCCCATAAATTTCAGACACAAAACCCATCAAAGCGGGTGCCAAAAAGAAACCTGCAAATCCCAAAACAGCCACACGCGAAATCGCCTCTGTGCGCAAATGGTCCGGCACTTTTTGCCCGACCAATGCCAAACCCAAAGGACCGATCACGGAGATGCCCAGGCCTAAAATACCAAATCCGATATAAGCCCAAAGCGGCGCTGGGGCCAAAGCGGCCAATACCGCGCCAGCTATGGCCACCAATGTGGCCGCTATGATGACTTTTGTCTCCGAAAAAATTTGCGACACAGCTTGACCTGAAAACCGACCAAGCGCCATGGTCAGCCCCAGCATCGCCGGCCCCATCGCCCCTTCGGCCGCACGGCCCTGCAGGCTGCGCTCGATGTGCAAAGCAGACCAAGTCTCAACAGCGGCTTCTATCATAAAGGCCACCAAAACAATCAACCCACATACAATAATGGGCTTTAGAGGATAGCGGCCCCCCGTAGCGGCGCCTGGCGATGCATCTCGCGGCGGCATATAAAGAAAGATCATGAGGATGAAAATGAGACCCGCCACAGCCACAAAGGCCGATTCCGGCGCGATCTGCGCCTCGCGCGCCAGGCCGCTCGAAATCGCAGCAACAGCATAACCGACTGAAAACATACCGTGGTTGGCATTCATCAAAGGCTGACGATGCTGCTGTTCCAATTCGCTCACCCGTGCATTCATCAGCACATCTGTGAGGCCCGAAGCTGCGCCCACAACCACCATGGCCACGCCAAAGCTCACCGCATCTGTCGCAAAGCCCAACATAAGAAAGCTCAAGGCAAACGCAACGCTGGAAAACTGCAACCCGCGCGCACCCAACACAGAATCGAGCCGCGGCGCCACAACCATCGAGGAGACCAACCCAAGCGCATTGCACAGCAGCAAGAGGCCAAAAGTCGCATCGCTGACATCCAAACCTGCTTTGATCTGCGGCACATAGGCCGCAAAACACCCCCAAAACAGGCCAACAATAACAAATGCGACCGCAGGGCGACGAGACAGGTAGAGGGCGTGAAAAACGTGCATAGGCTGTTTTTTCATAGCCGCTAGCCTCTTGCAAGAAACAAAGCAATCAAGGGCTTTTCTTTTGTCCCATATGGCCCTATACGGCGCACTTCATCGGGGCATACACCCTTGGAGGATGCCCCCCCATTTTAAGGAATAGACCCATGGCAGGACAGATCCCAGATCTAATCGCTTCGGTACGGACGGGGACAGGCAAGGGGGCCGCTCGTCAATCTCGCCGCGAAGGCAACGTACCAGGCATCGTTTTCGGTGGTGAGGCGGAGCCGCTTCCCATTAATATCCCGTTCAATAAACTGTTTTCCCTATTGAAAGCAGGGCGGTTTAAGTCAACTTTGTTCAACCTCAAACTTGAAGGTCATGACGACGTGCGCGTCATCTGCCGCGATGTGCAACGCCACACCGTGAAAGATTTGCCAACCCATGTCGACTTCATGCGCCTGCGCCGCACATCAAAAATCAACCTGTTTATTCCGGTCGAATTTTTGAATGAAGACACATGCCCTGGCCTGAAAAAAGGCGGCGTGCTGACTTTGGTGCGCCCTGAGGTTGAGCTAGTGGTCACCGCAGGTGATATCCCTGAGAAGATCACAGTCGATCTGGCGGGCCTCGAAGTTGGTGATGTGATTACCATCTCCTCGGTTGACCTGCCGAAGGGCTCCAAACCGACGATCGACCGCGAGTTTGTGATCGCCAATATCGCAGCGCCCTCTGGCCTGCGGTCTGCGGACAATGAGGCTGACGAAGAGGCCGAAGAGACAGAAGCGGCAGCAGAGGAATAATCCTCGACCGTCAAGTCGACCTATGATCCATAAAACCCCGCCAGAAATGGTGGGGTTTTTGTTTTTTGCGCCCCACATAGGCGCAAATCTCTTTCAACCCAACAGCCCGCAGGTTACACTGATCTCATGAAACTGTTCGTTGGCCTTGGCAATCCCGGCGCGAAATATGCGCATAATCGGCATAATATCGGCTTTATGGCCCTTGATAGACTAGCCGAAGATCATCAGTTCAGCCCGTGGCGCTCAAAGTTTCAGGGCCAAATTTGCGACGGCATATTGGGCGGTCACAAGGTGCTGCTGCTCAAACCCGCAACCTTCATGAATCTATCCGGGCAATCGGTCGGTGAGGCCGCGCGGTTTCACAAGATCCCGCTGGATCAAATCACCGTTTTTCACGATGAATTGGATCTAGCCCCCGGGAAACTGCGGCTCAAACAGGGGGGTGGCCATGCGGGGCATAATGGGCTGCGCTCTATCCACGCTCACCTGGGCGCAGACTATGGCCGCGTGCGTCTGGGAATTGGCCATCCTGGCCATAAGGATGCGGTGGCCGGCTTTGTGCTGCGAGACTTTGCCAAGGCAGATCAAGATTGGCTGGCGGCCCTGCTCACGGGCATTGGCAACGGCGCGGTGCATTTGGCCGCAGGGGATGGCGCAAAGTTCATGAATGCCGTGGCCTTGCAAACCGCACCACCGCGCTCTTCAAAATCCCAAAAAGCGACAGCACAAAAACCTGCGCAAACCCCGGCGCAAAAACCTGCGACCCCTGCCGAAGGCGCACCTGCGCGCTCTCCTTTGCAAAAGCTCCTCGAAAAATTTAAATGAAACGCCATTTTGAGCGTCAAGCAGACTATTGTACCGCCTTTGGAGCAGAGCTCACAGCCCGGCTGCTGCGCCTGCTGCCCGATTGTATCTCAGCACGCAGCGCGCTCGGTCAGCGCATCGCCCATTGGCCCGGTGATCCCGCGCCAGAGGCAGGCAATCTTCCGCTTCGACTTGCCGGCGGTCTGCATGCCTATATCTGGGCCGATCAACCCGAAAGGCGCACACTCACCGACGCGGCCATCTCACTGAACCCACCGCTGCCCCTCAGGTCCAGTGCGATTGAGTTTTTGCGCCAGCGTCTCGCCGCGCCTTGGACCGGCTGTCATTTGATATATTCGACAGTCGCTTGGCAATATTTTTCACAAGACGAAAAGAGCCAAATTACCAACTTGATTGCAACACGCGGCGCAGAGGCAAAATCTCCCCTGGCGTGGCTGCGGATTGAGGCAGATGGAAAATCGCCCGGCGCAGCTATGCAGTTGGACTTGTGGCCTGAGCAAAAGCAGATAGAGTTGGGACGAATGGATTTTCATGGCCGTTGGATCACTTGGACGGCTCCACAGCCGGGGTAAAAACATGCAGAAAGACATAGAAATCAACGTTTTTGGCCTGCCCCTCGCGTCTTGCTCGCAAGAACCTTTGACTGGTTTTTTCCGCGATGGCTCCTGCAATACCTGCGCGCAGGACACAGGCAGCCATACGGTCTGCGCGGTGATGACCTCTGAATTTCTCGCCTTTTCAAAATATCTCGGAAATGATCTCACCACCCCGCGGCCAGAGTTTGGCTTTGCGGGCCTCAAAACCGGGGACCGCTGGTGCCTCTGTGCGGGACGGTTTTTGCAAGCCCACCAAGAGGGCTGCGCACCGCAGGTGCAACTGGCGGCGACCCATCAAAAGGCGTTGGACATCGTGCCGATTGAAATCCTGCAACTCTATGCGGCGCCCAAATAGCCCCGAAAAAAGATCCGGGGCTTGGGCCGCTTGCCGCCCCAGTTAGGCGCCAGTGTTCATCTCAATTCCCAAAGCTGCTGCCACGGTGAAAATATCCTTATCCCCACGGCCGCACATATTCATGCAGATCAGGTGATCGGCTGGCAATTCTGGAGCGATTTTCATCACATGGGCCAAAGCGTGGCTCGGCTCGAGGGCTGGAATAATACCTTCAAGTTCACAGCACAGCTGAAAGGCTTCCAGCGCTTCCACATCGGTGATCGAAACATATTGCGCCCGACCAATATCATGCAGCCACGCATGTTCCGGGCCGATTCCGGGGTAATCAAGCCCGGCGGAAATCGAGAATCCTTCTAGGATTTGCCCGTCATCATCCTGCAAGAGATAGGTGCGATTGCCATGCAGCACACCAGGACGGCCGCCGGTCAGCGAGGCGCAATGCTCCATCTTGGCATTCACACCTTTGCCCCCGGCCTCGACACCGATGATTCCAACCTCTTTGTCATCAAGGAAAGGGTAAAACAGCCCCATCGCATTCGAACCGCCACCAATGGCCGCAATCAATGTGTCCGGCAGGCGCCCTTCTTGCTTTAACATCTGCGCGCGCGCTTCCTTGCCGATGATGGCTTGAAAGTCCCGCACCATCGCGGGATAGGGATGCGGGCCTGCCACTGTGCCGATACAGTAGAATGTATCCTCCACATTGGTCACCCAATCGCGCAACGCATCATTCATAGCGTCTTTTAATGTACCACGGCCAGAGGTGACCGGCACGACTTCGGCTCCCAAAAGCTTCATGCGAAACACATTCGGCGCTTGGCGCTCAACATCATGCGCCCCCATATAGACCACGCATTTCAAACCAAATTTGGCACATACCGTGGCGGTGGCCACCCCATGCTGACCTGCGCCAGTTTCCGCGATGATCCGGTTTTTCCCCATTCGGCGTGCCAAGATAATCTGGCCCAAGACATTGTTAATTTTATGCGCGCCTGTGTGATTGAGCTCGTCACGCTTGAGATAGACCTTCGCGCCACCCAGATGCTCGGTCAATCGCTCGGCAAAGTATAATGGGCTGGGACGACCGACGTAGTGGGTCCAAAGATCATTCATCTCTGCCCAAAAGCTATCATCGGTCTTGGCATATTCATATTGCGTTTCAAGATCCAAGATCAGCGGCATCAGAGTTTCTGAGACAAATCGCCCCCCGAAATCGCCAAAACGACCCTGTTCATCCGGTCCTGAGGTAAAGCTGTTGAGCAGATCATCGGCCATTGTTTTCTCCCTTGCGCTTTTGCGTTAAGAGGTAGCGCCCCGCCCCTCTAAGGTAAAGACCCGGCCATGATTTTTCGATGCTTTACCTGTTGGCTTCAGAGACAAATTTCGCCATAAGCTCGGCGCTCTTTTGGCCAGGCGCAGTTTCGATGCCAGAACTTACATCAACCTGCCGCGCACCCGAATAGCGCACCGCCTCGGCCACATTATCCGGCGTGAGGCCACCTGCGAGCATCCACGGCATTGACCAGCTTTCTCCTTCAAGCAAGCGCCAGTCAAAAGATAGGCCATTGCCGCCCGGCAGAGCCTCGCCCGCCGCCGGTTTGGCATCCAAAAGCAATTGATCCGCCACGCCCGAATAGAGCTGCGCACGGGCGACATCGGCGCGCGACGCGATACCCAGAGCCTTCATCACCGGCAAACCGTAGCGCGCTTTTACCGCTGCCACGCGCTCCGGAGTTTCTGCGCCGTGAAGTTGCAGCATATCCAGCGGAACAGAGGCGGTAATGTGATCCAGGGCCGCATCATCAGCATTCACCACCAAAGCCACTTTGGCCAAGCCCACGGGCGCGCGCAGAGCCAGGCTGCGGGCTGTCTCGACCGTCACATTGCGGGGTGATTTTTCAAAAAAAACCAAACCGATATAGGCCGCCCCTGCGGCAGCCGCGGCATCTATATCGCCTTCGGTGGTCAAGCCGCAAAGCTTGGCGCGCACCTTCATGACACCTCATCCAAAAGTGCTAGAATTTCATCTTTGTCGGTATCGGCTGAGCTGGCTTTCAATTTGCTCACCTCACGCTCCAAACGCACGACCTGCATATGTTCGCTTCGCGCTGCGTTGCGATGTTTCATCTCGCGCAACCACTCCCAAACGAAACCAATCAACAAACCCATGGTCACGCCTAGGAAAATCACCACAAAGAGCGGAACTTGCAGTTGCAGGTTAAATCCGACCAGCGTACCGAGCGCGTCAGGCAAGAGCGTTAAGCTCACATCCCCACGATTGGCCAGGGCCACGACAATCAAACTGATCGCGATAATGCCCAAAACCAAGTGCCGCAGATAACGCATTTTATTTCCCGTTTAAACGGTCTCTCAACAGCTTGCCTGTCTTGAAAAAAGGCACATGCTTTTCTTCAACAGATACAGACTCGCCTGTCCGTGGATTGCGGCCAATACGAGGGTCGCGTTTTTTCACAGAAAAAGCTCCAAAGCCGCGCAACTCAACGCGATCGCCCTCAGCCATCGTGTTTATTATTTCTTCAAAAATAGTGCTCACGATTTTCTCAACATCACGCTGATGAAGATGCGGATTTTCATCCACTAGTTTTTGAACCAATTCTGAACGAATCATAGTATCCCCCTCGAAACTGTAAAAGTCATGAGCCACCCAAGCCCTGGTAACAGGCTACAGGAAAACCATGCCGAATGTGAACCTATTGTTTTGTCAATATGTGAAAAAAACAAAAAATTTAACAATTCAGGCGAGAAATAATCAACAAATTTGGTCTTCACAAAAATTCTGGTTCTATTTTTAATTCAAATCAAGACCTTGAGGCCAAAAAAAATCCCGCCGGAGCGGGATTTTTCAGATTTTTCTTCGATAACCGATTGGTTATTCGTCAGATTTAAGCGCGGCGCCCAAGATATCGCCCAAAGACGCACCTGAGTCGGAAGACCCATATTGCTCAACCGCTTCTTTCTCTTCTGCAATCTCACGCGCTTTGATGGACAGACCAAGACGACGTGTTTTCGCATCAATATTTGTAACGCGCACATCCACTTTATCGCCGATACCAAAACGATCTGGACGCTGCTCTGCACGATCGCGTGACAAATCAGAGCGACGAATAAACGACTTCATGCCTTCATATTCGACTTCAATGCCACCATCTTCGATCGCCGTAACTTCAACAGTGATGATAGAGCCGCGTTTCACGCCGCCAACCGCATCTGCGAATTTGTCACCACCCAAGGCTTTAACAGACAGGCTGATGCGCTCTTTTTCGACATCCACTTCAGAGACCACGGCCTGAACCATGTCACCTTTGCGGTAATCGCCAATCACATCTTCGCCGCGGCCTTCCCATGTCAGATCCGACAGGTGAACCATACCATCAATGTCGCCTTCAAGCCCGATGAACAAACCAAATTCGGTGATGTTTTTGACTTCACCTTCCACTTGGCTGCCTTCAGGATGTTGCTCTGCAAAGACTTCCCATGGGTTGCGCTGTGTTTGCTTCAGGCCCAAGGATACGCGACGCTTCACGCCATCAATTTCCAGAACCATCACATCAACCTCTTGCGATGTTGATACGATTTTACCTGGATGCACATTTTTCTTCGTCCAAGACATCTCGGACACATGCACCAAACCTTCAACACCAGCTTCCAGCTCAACAAACGCACCGTAATCGGTGATATTTGTCACGCGGCCTTTGTGCTGTGACGCCAGTGGGTATTTCACGCTGACGATATCCCATGGATCATCCATCAACTGTTTCATGCCCAGGCTGATGCGATGGGTCTCTTTGTTGATTTTGACAACTTGGACTTTCACAGTCTCACCAATTGTCAGGATTTCCGACGGGTGGTTGACGCGGCGCCAGGCCATATCAGTGACGTGCAACAGACCGTCAACACCGCCCAGATCCACAAAGGCACCGTATTCTGTGATGTTTTTCACCACACCGTCCACACTGTCGCCTTCGGCCAGTTTGCCGATCACTTCAGCGCGCTGTTCGGCACGTGATTCTTCCAAGATCGCGCGGCGCGATACAACGATGTTGCCACGACGACGGTCCATTTTCAAAATCTGGAACGGCTGCTTCAAACCCATCAATGGGCCGGCATCACGCACGGGACGCACGTCAACTTGACTGCCCGGCAAGAAGGCCACAGCGCCGCCAAGATCCACAGTAAAGCCACCTTTAACACGACCAAAGATTGCGCCATCCACGCGCACTTCGTCAGCATAGGCTTTTTCGAGACGATCCCAAGCCTCTTCACGGCGGGCCATTTCACGGCTGATGACAGCCTCGCCCTTGGCGTTTTCTGCGGCACGCAAGAAAACTTCGACCGTATCCCCTACGGAGATGACGGGAGCTTCGCCGGGATCTGCAAATTCTTTGATATCTACGCGGCCTTCCATTTTGTAGCCGACGTCGATGATGGCCTGTCCCGCTTCGATTGCGATGACTTTGCCTTTGACCACTGTGCCCTCTTCGGGCGTGTCAATCTCGAAGCTTTCTTGCAAAAGGGCTTCGAATTCTTCCATTGTTACGCTTGCCATGTGGCGTTAATTCCTTACGTTTATGTTTCTGGCCGTGCGGTTGTCTCCGCCGGTCTTGAGTCGCATTGGTCCAATAAAGCAACGCGGATTGCGAACACCAAGAAGGGCCGGTGATAGCCGACCCTGCTACGATACTCATAATCCACGACTGTTGCCGCCGTGTGGACAGGGCCGCGTATAGGGGCAAATTTCCAATCTTGCAAGGGCCGATCACCGATGTCATGCTCACCGAAAGGAGGCAGCTATGCCACACGCCGATCTCAAATATTCCCCAGATCTTACCTTCGATCCGCAGGCGATGTTCACAGCCATTGAACACACCATTCTGGCCCATGATTCCGGATCTGGCGATTGTAAATGTCGCAGCTATCCAGCCGAGGCCAGCAACCACACCCATCTGCTGATTGAGATTTCAATGCTGAGCAAACCGCATCGAGATGAGGCATTCACGCTCAGGCTGCGCGACGCCATCGCAGCCGCCGTCAAATGTCACCTGAAACAAAGCTGCTATATCTCCCTGGCCATCACATATTCAGACGCCATGTATCTCACAGACCGGCACGATATGTGATCAAACTCCGAGCCGTCCTGACCTACTGGAACAATGGCACAGCAATCTGACGAAACTGCGCCTGCAAGCCTGTGGCATGCGTGCCCAGATCAATCGCGCGGACAATTTGCAGGTGTGATGATTTGCACATCAGCCGGCCCCTGAGCTGAGACCGGTGGGCGCAGCTTGTGATAGGCTGTGATCTGCTGGAACGCTTGGTCCAGATCTGCGCGCAGATCATGATGCAGGACGAATGCCAACCGGCCCCGACGCAGCAAACTGCGGTTTTCGCGGTCCAAGTCATGGGCGATGAAGAATTCCGGCTCGAGCTCTTCATTGGCCAGCGTAGACAAAATAGCCGCATTGGCCCCGCCCATCGAATAGACACCGAGCAGGTGATCCAATCCAGCCACCGCTTGGCGGATTCGCTCTGCCGTTCCCAGCGCAAGCCCTGCCCCGCCACTGGCCTCACGCAGACTTACCTGCGGGCACAGCCGGGCCATTTCCTCCGCAAAGGCCCGCGCCCGTGCCTCTTCGCCTTGAAACTGCCGGCGCGATGTCGTGGTCAAAACTGAACCGCTGCGGCCTTGCAGCCGTTGCGCAAAGAGATATGCCGCCGTGCGCCCCGCATTGGCATTGTTCAACCCGACATAGGCCAATCGTGCGCAGTCCGGGCAATCGGTAAATACGGTCACCACCGGGATTTTAAGATCAAGCAGCCGATCAATCTCAGCGCGAATTGGAGCCACATTCTGCGCCTTGAGCACAATGCCCTGACTGCCCCGCTTGGCAATCTTGGACAGAAACGCCACGGTTTTGCCCGGTCCGATATCTTCCGCAAAATGGAACCTTGGCCGAATGACGGCAGGCGTAAATTGCGGCAAAACTTGCGCAGTGGCCCGGCGCAGCTCGTCGGAAAACCTCCGCGGCGCTTCGACCACGATATCTATGAACATCCGCCGCCCCCGCGCAGCCAATTGCCCCTCTTGCCGGGTCAACTCCACAATCGCCGCCTGCACACGCCGTGCAGTCTGGGCACTGACATGCGCGCGCCCATGCAAGGCGCGATCGACCGTGGCCAAACTAAGGCCTGATTGCAAAGCAATCTCTTTGAGCGGAAAAGGATGTTTCATTGAGGTGTTTTTGAGGTGTATTGAGGAGTTTCACAAGCCATTTCTGGCTAAGCTGCGATCAACCACCAAACAGGAGCGCGAAATGCAAGCCTATCTTTCCCCAGACGAGTGCAATCTGGAAGAGTTCATCCAGCAAGTGACCCGAACCCTCACCCCGCAAGAGGTGCCGCAGGCCCATGATATCCAAAACAACATTCCGGTCTATGATGTGACACAGTTAGATCTCAGCGGCGACACCCGCGCCCTAAAGGCCGAATGGGCGCATGTATTTCTCAAATCCTCTGGGGTGTTGCTGCTCAAAAATGCCTTTCCAGACACAAGTTGCATTGACACAGCCAGCACGATTTATGAACGCATCATCGCCGATGAAAAAGCCGCTGACGGGAGGAAGGCCGATCACTTTGCAGCCTCTGGCGCCAATGACCGCATCTGGAATTCTGCACAAAAACTGTGCCACCAAGACCCAATGGTCTTTGCGCAATATTTTGGAAATTTAGCGATTGATGCGGCCTGCGAAGCTTGGCTTGGGCCAAATTACCAGATGACCGCGCAGGTTAATCTGGTGCGGCCCGGCGGCGCGGCGCAAAGCCCACATCGCGATTATCATCTTGGGTTTCAACCGCGCGACGTCGCCGCAAGCTATCCGGCTCATGTGCATGACCTCTCGCCTGTGTTGACGCTGCAAGGGGCGGTTGCGCATGTGGACATGCCAATTGAAAGCGGACCGACCAAGCTGCTGCCGTTCAGCCAAAGCTATCGCCACGGCTATCTGGCCTTTACGTTGCCAGAATTTCGCGCCTTCTTTGAAGAAAACTTCGTCCAAGTGCCGCTGCAAAAGGGCGATGTTTTGTTTTTCAATCCAGCCCTTTTCCACGCCGGTGGTGCCAATGTGAGCCAAGATATTCAGCGCATGGCCAATCTGCTGCAGGTCTCTTCCGCCTACGGGCGCTCTTTGGAAAATCTGGACCGCCAGAGCATGACCCATCACCTCTATGAGGTTTTGGCGCGCGGGGACCATGGCCTCTCAGCGCCGCAGATCGATGCCGCAATTTCCGCCTGTGCGGAGGGCTACTCTTTTCCGACCAATCTCGACACCGATCCACCCATCGGCGGTCTGGCTCCAGAAACTCCCGCAGCATTGTGCCGCCGGGCCTTGGCCAATGAGATGCCCGTGCAAGAGTTCAACGCCGCGCTAACAGCGCTCTACGCGCGCAAAAAAGCCTAAGCGCCTTTCGCCCTACGCGTAGCGCTCAGGCCCGGCCCATTGCGCCTCAGAATAGCGATCCCCATTGATCCAGCCCATGGGGAGCGCCGCTTCAACCGCCGCCAGCTCCTGGGCGCTCAGGCCATAATTTGCCCCCGCCACAAGGGCTTTGAAATGGTCTAGGTTGCGCGTACCCGGAATAGGCAGGATATGGTCCCCTTTGGCCAAACACCAGGCAATCGCGAGGCCGGCCGCTGTCAAACCCATCTGTGCGGCGAGGGCGCGAAAACTTGCAGCCGCCTCGATATTCATGCTCAGGTTTGGCTCCATGAAACGGGGATTTTGAGCCAAAAACGGCATGGATTGCGCCGCCTCGCGCCGATGCGGCGCATCAGTCAATAGGCTTCGGCCAACCGGGGAGAAGGCCACAAAGGTCGTGCCGAGATCGGCGCAAGTTTGCAAAACACCCAATTCCGGCGTGCGCGTCGAGAGGGAATATTCCGATTGAAGCGCCGCTACGGGATGCACCGCGTGGGCCGCTCTAAGAGAGGTTGGAGAAATTTCAGAATATCCAAAACCACCGATTTTGCCCGATTTTATGAAGCCCGCAAGGGTTTCCGTAACCTCTTCTATGGGGACAGAGGGGTCGCGGCGGTGGACATAATACAGATCAATATACTCCAGCCCGAGCCGCTCGAGACTGTTGTCCAATTGCTCTGTCAGATAGGCCGCTTCATTGTTGAACAAGCGGTTTGGATCTTGGCGGTCTGTCATGCCGCCTTTGCTGGCGATGTGAAAGAAGGATCGCGCCTGCGGATTTTCTGCCAGATAGGCACCGATGTGACGCTCTGAGCCGCCCATGCCATAGATGCTGGCCGTATCAATATGGCTCACGCCCAGGTCTCTCGCGGTATCCAAAATGGCAAATACCTCGTCGCGGCTCACCTCCCCGTAGAAATTCGAAAAGGACATCGCACCGATGCCCAGCCGTGACGTCCTTGCGCCGCTATGGGGGAAACTACGATTTTTCATCCGGAAAATCCTTATCAATGGCCGCAATGGCCTGGGCAATCGCGGCATTTAAACTCAGCTCAGAGGTATCAATCAGAACCGCATCCTGGGCCGCCACCATCGGAGCTGTGGCGCGCGAGCTGTCGCGGGCGTCACGCGCAATTACATCCTGTAAAACCTGTTCAAACGTGGTTTCGGCACCGCTGGCCACGAGCTCCTTAAAGCGCCGGCCGGCCCGCACCTCTGCATTGGCGGTGACAAAGAGTTTCACCTCGGCTTGCGGCACAATCACCGTGCCAATATCGCGCCCGTCCAACACTGCACCGCCCTCCCGGCGCGCAAAGCGGCGCTGAAACTCCAGCAATTCTGCCCGAACCTCGGGCATCACGGCCACCTCGGCGGCCGCCTGTGATACCTTTGCACTGCGCAGCCCATCGGCTTGCAAATCATCCACCGTGAGATTTTCTGCCGCGCGCAAAGGATCGGAACCGCTCAACACCTGCGCCCCAACCGCGCGGTACAACAGCCCCGTGTCTAAATGCGCCAAGCCATAGTGGGCCGCAATTGCACGGCTGATAGAGCCTTTTCCAGCGGCGGCCGGTCCATCAATGGCGATGGTGAAAGCCGCGCCGGAGCCCAATGGCTTGCGGTCATTTCTATCGGCCTGCTCTGCTTTCATGAGCAGGTCCGCACAATAGAAGCACCCAAAGCTGCCATCAGAGGCTCAAAAATTGGAAAAGATGTGGCCACGGGCCCGCCATCATCAATCGACATACCGTCTCGGGCGCCCATCCCGAGGATCAAAAATGACATGGCAATGCGGTGATCGAGATGCGTTGCGGCCAAAGCGCCGCCTTTGACCTGGCCACCCTGCCCGTGCACATGCCACCAATCGGGACCATCCTGCACCGTGACCCCCGCCGCGCGCAGCCCCGTCGCCATGGCTTCTATCCGGTCACTTTCTTTAACGCGCAGCTCTTTGACACCGTGCATCCGGGTGACACCCTGTGCGAAACTGGCCACCACGGAAAGGATTGGATATTCGTCAATCATAGAGGCCGCCCGCTCCGGCGGTACCGCAATCCCCTGCATATTAGGGGAATATTTCGCGCGCAGATCAGCCACGGGCTCGCCGCCTTCCTCGCGCATATTCTCAAATGTCAAATCCGCACCCATCTCTTGCAAGGTGTAGAACAGGCCGGCACGGGTCGGATTGAGGCCAATATTGGGCACTAACACATCAGAGCCCTCCACAATCAACGCGGCACAGACCGGGAAGGCCGCCGACGACGGATCACGCGGCACAATGATATCCTGAGGGCGCAATTCCGGCTGGCCTGTGAGGGTGATGACCCGGCCCGCGTCGGTCTGCTCCACGGTCAATTCGGCACCAAAGCCCACCAGCATCCGTTCGGTGTGGTCACGCGTGGCTTCTTTTTCGATGACAACTGTTTGACCCGGCGCATTCAGACCCGCCAGAAGCACCGCAGATTTCACCTGTGCTGAGGGCATAGGCACCTCATAACGCACCGGCAAAGGCTGCGCAGCCCCGATAAGTGTGAGCGGTAAGCGACCCTCAGAGCGGCCATGGGACTGCGCACCAAAGAGCGCCAAAGGATCCGTCACCCGGCCCATTGGGCGCTTGTTCAAACTGCCATCACCGGTAAACGTGGCCGCGATGGGAGAGGTGGCCATCGCGCCCATGATCAGCCGCACCCCAGTGCCGGAGTTGCCACAGTCGATCACCTGATCTGGCTCGGCAAATCCGCCAACCCCCACCCCATGCACCGACCAGGAGCCGCCACCGTGATTGATGACCTCAGCGCCGAAGGCCTGCATCGCCTTGCCAGTGTCCAGCACATCATCGCCTTCCAGCAGCCCTTGGATGCGGGTCTCCCCGAGGCTAAGCGCCCCCAGGATCAATGAACGATGCGAGATAGATTTATCCCCCGGCACATCCGCTTGGCCCCGCAACGAGCCAGATTTATGCGATGTCATTGGAAGTGCTGCGCCATGGCCTGACATATTCGTCCCCTCATAAGTTGACAAAGTGATAGCGTCCCAGCCACGCAAGGTCCACCGCTGAGCGCTGTAGTGGTTAGGATTTTTGGAAGGTTAAATAATGCGGACGGCGGCCTTCCCGCAGGGCTTTTTGCTCATATCGTGTTGAGATCCAATCTCCCCAAGCCCTGCGCCAATCTTCCGGTCCCTCTGCCAGCCAGTCAAAGCCGGCCTTTGGAACTTCCTGCAAAGTTTGCCGCACATAATCCTCAATATCTGTTGCAACGCGAAACTCAGCACCCGCCATTAAGCAGCGACTGAGTGGCTCCAGATGCTCCGGCGTAACAAAGCGCCGGCGATGGTGGCGCAATTTTGGCCAAGGATCGGGATAGAGCAAAAATGCCTTGCTGACGCTTTGCTCCGGCAAGACATCCATAAGGTCGCGCGCGTCCCCCATGTGTAGCTTGATATTCTCGACGCCCGCCTTGCGCATTTTTCCCAGCAACATCGCCACGCCGTTGACATAGGGTTCCACCCCAAGAAATTGAACTTCAGGATTGGCCAAGGCTTGATGCACCAAATGCTCGCCGCCGCCGAACCCAATTTCCAACCACAGCGGCTTGCCCGATGCGACCTGCCGCATATCGAGCAGGCTTCGCTCGGGATTGTCCTCGCGGGAGATGCCGCCGACGCTGAGCTTGGGCAAATCTTCTGTCAGGTAACGTTTTTGCGCGGCGTTGAGAGCCTTACCTTTAATGCGCCCATAAAAATTTCGATGGTCCATGGCCTGTCTCTCACAAAAAGGATGCGCCTGCGCGCAGCCAATTGATCACTGATCTGGGCCCACTCACGCGCCCCTGCGCCTACACGGCTTTTTTGAGCGCTTCAACCAGGTCAGTCTTTTCCCAACTAAAGCCGCCATCGGCCTCAGGCGCGCGGCCAAAGTGCCCATAGGCTGCGGTCCGTTGATAGATCGGCTTGTTCAGGCCCAAATGTTCGCGAATCCCGCGCGGCGTTAGATCCATAGACTGCGCCACCGCCCGTTCGATCGCCTCTTCAGGCAGCTCTGCGGTGCCATAGGTGTCCACATAAATTGACAAAGGCTTAGAGACGCCAATGGCATAGGACAATTGCAGGCAACAACGTTCGGCCATACCGGCCGCCACGATATTTTTGGCCAAATAGCGCGCCGCATAGGCCGCCGAACGGTCCACTTTGGTGGGATCCTTGCCCGAAAACGCGCCGCCGCCATGTGGCGCGGCACCGCCATAGGTGTCGACAATAATCTTGCGCCCCGTCAAACCCGCATCGCCGTCCGGGCCACCAATCACGAAAGTACCAGTTGGATTGACCCACCATTCGGTTTTGCCTGTGATCCAATCGGCCGGCACGACCTCGCGGATATAGGGCTCGACAATGCTGCGGATATAGGCACTGTCCTGATCTGCACTGCGGTGTTGCGTCGACAAGACAATCGACATGATCTCAACAGGCTTGCCGTTCTCATAGCGAAGCGACAATTGCGACTTGGCATCCGGTCCAAGATCCGGCGCGCTGCCGTCTTTGCGCGCCTGGGCCAAACGCCGTAAAATCGCATGGGAATATTGGATGGGCGCGGGCATAAGCTCAGGGGTCTCAGTTGTGGCATAGCCAAACATGATCCCTTGATCGCCCGCTCCCTCATCTTTATTTGCACCGGCATCCACCCCTTGGGCGATATGTGCTGATTGCTCATGCAAAAGATTGGTGACTTCAACGGTTTGCCAGTGAAACTTGTCTTGCTCATAGCCGATGTCTTTGATGCAATCCCGAGCGATTTGCTCAATTTTCCCCATATGATGCGACAGTTTTTCTTTGTCACTCAAGCCAACTTCGCCGCCAATAACAATGCGGTTTGTCGTGGCGAATGTTTCGGCGGCCACCCGCGCCTCCGGTTCTTCAGTTAAAAAAGTGTCGAGCACAGCGTCAGAAATTCGGTCGCATACTTTATCAGGATGCCCTTCAGAAACAGACTCTGAAGTAAAAATATAATTTGATCTTGTCATGGGGAGCGCTCCAATAAAATGTAAGCTGCGCCAGGAAGCCGTTGCAGCTAAGGCTTCCTAAAAGTCCCGCCGCGAGGCGTCAATGATAATCTCGCCTGCGTCTGTAAAAATGCCCCAGGATCAAGACTCCAACAAGGGTCAATAGGCCAAGCCAAGGATTTTTTGCATAAAATGTTGCAAGGCGCGGTCTGGGAATCGGTGCATCTAGCGCCCCGCGCTCGTGAAGATCCAACCGATCGCGCGACCGTCCCCAAGGATCAATCACAGCAGTGACGCCGCGATTGGCCACCCGCAGCATCGGCAGACCCAGTTCAATGGCGCGGGCGCGCGCCTGGGCAAAATGCTGAGCCGGGCCCTGCCCCTCGCCGAACCAGCCATCATTGGTGATCAACACCAACAGATCAGGGCGGGTGTCGCCGCCTCCGACAAACTGCGGGAAAATCCCTTCATAGCAGATCAACGGCTGGAGCCGACCGATACCTTCGATATCAATTTGTGCCGGACCACTGCCGGCTGAAAACTCAGGGAAATCATACCCAAAAGCCCGAGCCAAAGGGCTAAGGGGCAGATATTCCCCGAAGGGCACCAAACGGCTCTTGTGATATTCGCCCTGAACCTCCCCGTGTGGTGCCACCACGCCCAGAGTGTTGAAATACTGGCCCGCCGGATTGCGGCTCTGGTAGCCAACCACCACATGCGCGCCCTGCGCCGCGCCGGCAATCTCGCGCCGGGCCAACTCTATGGGCAGATAGACCGAAGTTTCGGGCCAAATGATGAGATCAACCGCAGGCCCCGCATGGGTCAGAGATAGATGCCTTTGATAGATTGCCTGCGTCTTGTCCGGGTTCCATTTGTTTTCCTGTGCCACATTGGGATGTATCAAACGCACAATCGGCCGGTTCTCATCTGCCGGGCCGCTGCCTGGCCCCTGCACAGGCACGAAGGGCAAGGCGAGACTCAGGGTCAAAATAGCCAATCGCGGCATCACCCGCCCCCGGGCGATCAGCGCCGCCAGGATCAGGGTCACAAGAGTCATGCCATGCGGTCCAATAATAGCCGCGAGTTGGTAGGCGATTGTGTCAATCCACACATAGCCCAGCAAAGCCCAAGGAAACCCGGTGAACAGGTAGGAACGGGCAAGCTCAGCGGCCAATAGCGCGAGACAGACCCAAAGCCGCGCACGCCCGCGAGCCAGTGCAAAAGCGCCGCCCCAAAACAGGGCCAATCCCCCCGCCATAGCCAGCAAGGCAAAGGGTGCAACCCAGGCAGTGCCGCGGCCCTCGACTAAGAAGGGCTCAACAATCCAAGCCAAGGCGACCAAAAAATAGCCAAACCCGAGGCCCCAACCGCGCCAGAAATGCGGCAGGCGGGTCTGCGGGCGGATGATCCAAAATCCAAAGGCCAACCCAACAAGCGTGAGCGCTGGCTGATCCACAGGGGCCTGCCCCAGCCCCGCAAGCCCGCCAGCCGCGACCGTCAAGGCCCCTTGTCCCCATGCTGGCGCTTGCGCCCAAAGCCTATGAGCTGCTGATGGCTCTAACATGGGCTCTCAGCCTTTTGATCCGTCTCGGATCTGCGTCGACGATTTCAAACTCGACCCCAGCAGGGTGTTTGATAACCTCGCCCCGCGCAGGCACGCGGCCCAGGAGCATAAAGACCAACCCACCCAGCGTGTCGACCTCTTCGGGATCCACCTCTGCGACCTCCGACAGATCTCGACCAATTTCCTGCTGAAACTCATCCAAAGGTGTTTTGGCCTGCGCCAGGTAACTGCCCGGTTTTTCAACCACCCAAAAGTCACCCTCTGCCGGATCGTGCTCATCCTCGATCTCGCCGATCACCTGTTCAATCAAATCCTCAATGGTCACCAGCCCATCCGTGCCACCATATTCATCAATCACCAAAGCCATATGAATACGGTCCGCCTGCATTTTGGTGAGCAATATGCCAATCGGCATAGAGGGCGGTACAAACAATAAGGGCCGCAGCATAGATTTGAGCACCAAACGCCCACCTGAGCCGTTAAACCCGTGTTTGAGGGCCAGATCTTTCAAATGCACAAACCCAAGGGGTGTATCCAGAGTTCGATTGTAGACGGGCAAACGCGTTAGACCAGTGTTGCGAAACACATGAACCAAATCTTCTTTGGTGATGGTCACAGGCACGGATTTAATATCCGCCTTTGGCACCATCACATCTTCCACCCGCAATTGCCGCAGGTTCCAGATGCCGGGAATAATCTCTTCCCCCTCGGGCCTGGAAAATTCAGAGCTGTGCTTCTGTGGCAAACGACCGCCAGAGAAGGCCCATTTCAAACGATCCCAAAAGCCCAGCGCCTGTGTCTGTCTACTCGAGGGGTCTTCGGCGGTCTCAGAGCCGCCGGCCGTGTCATCACTATGTGGCATATCACCAATCATTGGGTTTCGTTATTCATTACATAAGGGTTGGAAATGCCGAGGCTTGCAAGCATTTTGATTTCAAGAGCCTCCATCACCTCCGCATCCGCATCCTCTATGTGATCATAGCCTAGAAGATGCAATGTCCCATGCAGCAAAAGATGGGTCAGGTGATCGAGAATTGCAAGCCCAGCCTCCTGCGATTCGCGCAAACAAGTCTCATAGGCGATTGCAATATCACCCAATTCAGGGTCCACCGCCCGTTTGGGCTGCGCGCCGGGCTTATGCGCAGACAAGTCAGCAGCGGGCCAAGACAGCACATTGGTCGGCTGAGGCTTGCCGCGGAAATCTTGGTTTAGCTGGGCAATCTGAGCGTCATCACAGGCCATCACAACTGCGCTGCATGGCGCCGGAAGCGGCAGGTGTTGGAGTATGACATCACCCAGTTTTGCGCCAATCGCCGCCAGTTCTTGCGCCTGCCAGCGGGCATCTTCCAAAATAAACTCAAAGGTTAGGCTCATGTGCCATCCGCGTCATAGGCTTCAATAATCGCCGCCACCAAAGGATGACGCACCACGTCTTTTGAGGTGAAGTAATTGAAGCTAATTTTCGGAATATCCGACAACAAACGCTCCGCATCAGCCAGCCCCGATTGGACACCGCGCGGCAGATCAATCTGCGTGCGGTCCCCGGTGATGACCATGCGGCTTCCCTCTCCCAAACGGGTCAAGAACATCTTCATCTGCATGGACGTGGCGTTTTGCGCCTCATCCAATACCACAAAGGCATTCGCCAAGGTTCTGCCGCGCATAAAGGCCAGAGGGGCAATCTCAATTGCCTTATCTTCCATCAATTTCGCCATTTGCTTGGCCGGCAGAAAGTCATTGAGCGCATCATAAAGTGGCTGCATGTAAGGATCGACTTTTTCCTTCATATCACCCGGCAAAAATCCCAAACGCTCCCCGGCTTCCACCGCGGGACGAGACAGAATAATCTTATCGACCCGTCCTGTGATAAACATTGACACACCCACGGCCACGGCCAGATAGGTCTTCCCTGTGCCCGCAGGCCCAATGCCGAAAGAGAGCTCGTTTTTGAACAAGGCCTCGACATAGGCCTTCTGCGCCTCCGTGCGCGGTTCGACCAATTTCTTACGGGTTTTAATCTCTACCGCTCCGCTGCGGAACATCTCCATCTGCTGATCGGTGCCGCCGGCGTCACCACCGGCCATATTCATCCTCAGCTCAGCGGTCACATCAGCGGGTGTCACAGGCCGCCCCTGCTCGAGCCGTGTATAGAGCGATTGCAAAATCGCAGATGCCTGTGCCGCTCCATCCGCATCGCCAACCAAAAGCAATTGATTGCCCCGGCGCACAATTTGAATGGCGTGATGCGTCTCTATCGTGGTGAGATTGCGATCAAATTCTCCGCAGAGCTCCGCCAAAAGGCGGTTGTTGGGAAATTCAATCCGAGATTCGTTTTGTTCAGCGGTGGCTGTTACGGCGTCTTCTGCCAAGGAGGTCCCCTAAATAGGTCTAGCGTGCTTTTTCAGACTATAGCGCGATTCTCGCAAGAGGAAGGCCCACAGCGAACAAATTACGCAAAACAACAGATCATGCGTCCCCAAGCGGGCCCGCCTCCACAAGCTGCCCGGTCAGCGAGTTGGTCATATCTTTGACAATCCGCACCGGGATAACTTGCCCAATCATGTGATCAGGCGCCTCGGCATGGACCGCGTGGAGATACTCGGATTTGCCAATCAACTGCCCCTCACGGCGGCCTTTCTTCTCAAACAGAACCTTCACCTCGCGCCCCACCATGCCGGCTTGGGCGGCGCGTTGCTGGTCGGTCAAAAGCGCTTGCAGCTCTTGCAGCCGAGCAGAGGCCACTTCGGGCGGCACGTCAGCGCGTTCGGCCGCCGGCGTTCCAGGGCGGGCGGAATATTTGAAGGAATAGGCCTGCCCGTAGCCGACGCGGCGCACAAGATCTAAAGTGTCGTTAAAGTCCTGGTCCGTTTCACCGGGGAAGCCGACAATGAAATCTCCCGACAAAAGCAAATCGGGTCGGGCGCTGCGAATACGCTCGACCAAGGCAAAATAGCTCTCACGCGTATGCTTGCGGTTCATGGCCTTCAAAATGCGATCACTGCCAGATTGCACCGGAAGATGCAGATAAGGCATCAGCTTGTCACAGGTGCCATGGGCTTCAATCAGCGCGTCATCCATGTCATTGGGATGGCTGGTGGTAAACCGAATGCGCTCGAGCTGCTCAATCTCTGACAATTGCCAGATCAAGCCGGCCAAGCCGCCCGCATGCCCGTGATAGGCATTCACATTCTGGCCCAAAAGTGTGATTTCGCGCACACCGCGCGCCACCAAATCCGTGGCCTCTGCCATGACGCGCTCGGCTGGGCGGCTCACCTCGGCGCCGCGCGTATAGGGCACAACGCAAAACGCGCAAAACTTATCACAGCCTTCCTGCACCGTTAAAAAGGCGGTGGGGCCGCGTTTGGCCTTGGGCCTGCTGGCGAGATGATCAAATTTATCTTCCTCGGGAAAATCAGTATCCAGCGCACGCTTGCCGCTCTGAACCCGCGTCTCCATCTGAGGCAACTTGTGATAGGATTGCGGGCCGACCACCAAATCAACCATGGGCTGCCGCCGAATAATTTCGGCCCCCTCCGCCTGAGCCACGCAGCCGGCAACACCAATTTTCAGGCTTGGCTTTGCGGCTTTCAGCCCGCGAAATTTACCCAATTCCGAATAGATCTTCTCGGCGGCTTTTTCACGAATATGGCAGGTATTGAGCAAGATCATATCTGCATCATCCGCCGTATCGGTCTGCACATAGCCCTCCGCACCAAGGGTTTCGGCCATCCGTTCACTGTCATAGACGTTCATCTGACAGCCATATGTCTTGATATACAGCTTTTTCGTATCGGCCATGGTCAATTCCTTTTCGGCAAGGCATCCGTGCGGCGCTGATACCGTGTGAATTCCTCCCTTGCAATGCGTGTGAATTTCAGGGATTTTATCGCAGAATTTCAATTAGGCAATTTCATGCAGTTCCCAACGCTTACAAGCTATTTAAACTGGGCCAAAGGCCATGCACCCAAAGGACCGTTCGCCTTTATTTTCGCGCAGGATGATATCGAGCTGACCCATACGGTCGCCCATCATATAAAATTAGGGTTTCCTCAGACGGTGGTCTTGGCCGATCCTCCACTTGCGCGGCCGGCAGATCTGCCCGCCGAAACCGCCTTCGTCCAGCGCGCCACAAAATCATCTGCGGATATCAGCCAAGAGATGAATGCCATCATCTCTGCCCTGCCCCGGCAATGGATTTATTGCTGCTATAATGGCGAATATTTATTTTACCCGTTTTGCGAATCCCGCAGCATCGGAGAAATGATCGCCTTCACCACCGAAGAGCGCCGCATGACGATCCCCACCACCGTGGTCGACCTCTATGCGGGAAATTTGCGGCAAAGCCCAGATGGGGTGGATGTCACAAACACCTATTTGGACCGGCTTGGGTATTACGAGCAGATACGGCAAGACGACCAAAACGTCCCGCTCGAGCGGCAGGTCAATATCTTTGGCGGCTTACGGCGGCGCTTTGAGGAACACGTTCCATGGAAAAAACGGCGGCTTTATCGCGTGGCCCTGTTTCAGGCCGTTCGTGGGTTGAAATTCCAGCCCGATTTCACCTTCAACCGACCAGAATTCAACACAATTTCTTGCCCATGGCATCACAATGTAACCGCAGCTATCGGCTCATTTCGGGCCGCCAAATCTTTGCGCCGCAATCCGGGCAGCCGCAATGCCATTTCCAGTTTTCAATGGCCCGGATCAGAGCAATTTAAATGGCACTCACAGCACTTGATGGATCTGGGGTTTATGGAGCCGGGGCAGTGGTTCTGATCAAGGCGCTATGACTTGCGCCGCAGACGAATAACCACATCTACTTTGGCAATCTCCGCCCCATCGGGCGCATCGGGCAGCACCGCAATTTTTAATTGCTCTGCCGGGGCATCCACCAACTCGGCGCTGTCTTCCCAATAAAAATGCGGATGATCGCTCATATTGGTATCAAAATAGCTTTTCGCGCCATCCACAGTAATTTCACGCATCAAGCCAGCATCACAAAAGGCGCGCAGCGTATTGTAGACAGTGGCCAAAGACACCTTATCGGCGTGATCATTGCTCGCAGCAAAGAGGCTTTCAGCGGTAACATGCCGATTTTTGCCATCCCCAATCAACCGGCGCGCCAAAATGACCCGCTGCCGTGTCGGGCGCAACCCGCCTTTGGCCAACCATTGGTCGACAATCCGATGCGTTTCACCCTGGGTTTTTGCGTTATCCATGGGGCCAATATGACGCCTTGAGACTAATTTTCAATGGCAAAAGTTCAAAATATAAGCCAGCATAGTGAAAACACGAGGCTTCGGCGGCCTTGCCACATGCCCTCAGACGTATATAGAGCTGTAATCAAAACCGTTACACTAATGCAGGAGCCCAATATGCCATCAGATTTTCCGACCTCTTTCGACAAAGACGGTCTTTTGAAATGCGCCCGTGGCGAGCTCTTTGGTCCAGGGAATGCGCAATTGCCCGAACCACCGATGTTGATGATGGATCGCGTGACTGAGATCAGCAGCGACGGCGGCCTGCACGGCAAAGGGCATGTGATTGCGGAATTTGATATCCATCCCGAACTTTGGTTTTTTAAATGCCACTTCCCAGGCGATCCGGTCATGCCGGGATGTTTGGGCCTGGATGCTCTGTGGCAATTGACCGGGTTCAATTTGGGCTGGCGCGGCATGCCAGGGCGCGGACGGGCTTTGGGCGTTGGTGAGGTGAAGTTCACAGATATGGTCACACCTGAGGTCAAGATGATCACCTATCATGTTGACTTCACGCGTGTTATAGACCGTAAGCTGAAACTGGGCATGGCCGATGGGCGCATGTTTGCAGATGGAAAAGAAATTTATACAACTGCCAATATGAAAGTTGGCTTGTTCACCGATTAACCTAAGGGGATCACATGCGCCGTGTAGTCATCACAGGCCTGGGTATTGTCTCACCCATTGGCAATAATTTCGACGAAGTGACCGATGCGCTGAAAGCGGGTCGGTCTGGGATTGCTTTTGAACCAGAATATGCAGAGAACGGCTTTCGCAGCCGGGTTGCAGGCATTCCGAAAATCAACCCTGCCGAACATATAGACAAGCGCCACATGCGTTTTATGGGCACGGGTGCGGGTTACAACTATTTGGCTATGGAACAGGCTATTGCCGATTCTGGCCTTGAGGAGACCGAGGTTTCCAATCTGCGCACTGGGTTAATTATGGGCTCTGGTGGGCCTTCGACGGCGAATTTTCACACTGCCTTTGACGTGGTGAAAAACCGCGGTGGACCCAAGCGCATGGGCCCCTTCATGGTGACACGCTGCATGAGCTCGGCCCATTCCGCCACTCTCGCCACACCGTTCAAGATCAAGGGCTTGAACTATTCCATCACCTCCGCTTGCGCCACTTCAGCCCATTGCATCGGCAATGCAATGGAGCAAATTCAGCTCGGTAAACAAGATGTGGTGTTTGCCGGCGGTGGTGAGGAAGTGCATTGGTCCCTATCGTGCCTATTTGACGCGATGAACGCAATGTCCTCGAAATATAATGATACGCCAGAAACAGCCTCACGCCCCTATGATGCCAACCGAGATGGCTTTGTTATCGCCGGCGGCGGCGGGGTCTTGGTGCTTGAAGAATTGGAACACGCCAAGGCGCGCGGCGCGAAAATTTATGCTGAGATGACCGGCTATGGCGCCACATCTGATGGGGCGGACATGGTGGCCCCCTCCGGCGAGGGTGGCGAGCGCTCTATGCGCCAAGCCCTGGCCATGTTGGATCCCGATCGCAAGGTGAACTACATCAACGCCCATGGCACCTCTACCCCAGCCGGCGATGTGACCGAAGTGCAGGCCGTGCGGAATATCTTTGGCCAAGGATCAACACCGCCGATCTCCTCGACCAAATCCTTGACTGGCCACTCTTTGGGCGCCACCTCGGTACACGAAGCCATTTATTCGCTGTCAATGATGCAAAATAGCTTCATTAGTGCGTCTGCGAATGTGGAAACGCTCGATCCGGCGCTGGATGCTTCGGAGATTGTCACCACACGTCAAGACAATGTTGAGCTCGACACGATTCTTTCCAACAGCTTTGGCTTTGGTGGAACAAATGCGACCTTAATTATGAGCAAATTTAACGGATAAAATCATGGCAGAACTTCTCAAAGGAAAACGCGGTCTGATCACCGGAATTGCAAATGATCGCTCCATCGCTTGGGGCATCGCAGAGGCTATGAAGGCCGAAGGCGCCGAATTGGCCTTTGGTGTTCAGATGGACGTCTTTGGCGAGAAAGTGAAACCTTTGGCGGCCAATATGGGCGTGGATCTTGTGCTGGATTATAACGTGCAAGACGATGCCAGCACGCAAGCGGCCTTTGACACTTTGGCCGACAAATGGGGCGGGCTGGATTTTGCGGTACATGCCATAGCCTATTCCGACAAGAGCGAATTGACCGGACGGTTCATCAACACCAGCCGCGAAAATTTCAAAAACTCTCTGGAAATTTCAGCCTATTCCTTCATCGACATGGCCAAAAAAGCTGAGCCTTTGATGACCGATGGCGGCAGTTTGATAACACTGACCTACCAAGGCAGCCGCAAGGCGACCCCTTGGTATAACGTTATGGGCGTGGCCAAAGCGGCATTGGAATCGGCGGTGGTCTATCTGGCCAATGATTTGGGCCCGCAAAAAATTCGCGTGAATGCGATTTCTCCCGGCCCGATGAAAACCCTTTCGGGCGCGGCCATTGGTGGTGCGCGTAAGACCTTCCGCTTCACCGAAGCCAATACGCCCCTGCGGGCCAATGCCACGAAAGCCTCAATTGGCGGCACAGCGGTTTATTTAGCATCCGATTATGGCGAATGCACCACGGGCGAGACCATTATGGTCGATGGTGGGCTTCACATCCTCGGCCTGCCACAGCCCGAAAATTTTTAAACCTGAAAGACCGCCTCAGACCACAAGCTCAACTCAAAATGAGGGCAGCACCTGCCTGGGCGGGCGCATATCTGCGGTGACGAAATCACTGCGGTATTTGAGCAATAGGCATATATGTCAGTAAGATCATACGCTGAATGCGCCTGCCGAGGGGGCATGCAGGCGCAGCCCGGTGTCGCCACCGGGGCAAACTTTTATCGCTTGCCAGCTGGGTTATGCAGGGGGCTTACCAAAAGCGTATGAAAGACCTTTGCACAACACCAGCTCAACTCAAAATGAGGGCAGCGCCTAACTGGGCGGGCGCATATCTGCGGTGACGAAATCACGGCGGAATTTGGGCAATAGGCATATATATCAGTAAGATCATACGCTGGGCTGACCTAGGGGCAGGGATAGGTCTCAAGCGCGCGCATGAACATCTGTGTATCAATATTGCCACCAGAGGCGATGCAAATCACATCCTCTCCCTGCAGCTGGTCCCCATGGTAGAGCGCGGCTGCCAATGCAATCGCCCCGCCGGGTTCAAGCACAACTTTAAGTCGGGTGAAGGCCACAGAGATGGCCCGCAGGCAATCTTCTTCCGGCACGACGAGTCCCGGCCCGCAAAGATCGCGCATGAGAGGAAAGGTCATTTCTCCCGGGCTCCGGGTGACAATCGCATCGCAAATACTACCTCCGCTGCGGTCATTGCTTTGCCGATGTCCAGTTTGCAGCGAGCGTGTCACGTCGTCGAAATCCACAGGCTCAACGGGCCGCACGCGCATATTTGGTGCCTCTTGCTCCAAAGCCAAAGCGACCCCAGAGGTCAAACCGCCGCCGCCGCAACACACCAGAACATCGGCCTCGGTAATACCCACAGCCGCCGCCTGTTCCGCTATTTCCAGACCACAGGTGCCCTGACCGGCGATTACTTCGGGCGCATCATAGGGTTTGATGAGGCTCAATCCGCGCGCCTCAGCCAGGGCCGCGCCGATCGCCTCGCGATCCTCACGGTCTCGGTCATATAAAACCACCTCCGCCCCAAGAGCGCGGGTGTTCTCAATCTTCAATCGGGGTGCATCTTGTGGCATCACAATAACAGCAGGAACCTCATGCAGACGCGCGGCCAGCACCACGCCCTGCGCGTGATTGCCCGATGAAAAGGCAATGACGCCAGCCGATCTCACGTCAGGTGACAGGGCCGAGACCGCAGACCAGCCGCCGCGAAACTTAAATGACCCGGTATGTTGCAAGGCCTCTGCCTTGATCCAGACCCGGCGCCCGGCAATCTCATCAACAAATGAAGAATTCAGCAGCGGGGTGCGCCGTACCTTACCCTCCAACCGCTGCGCCGCCGCGCGTATCATCTCAATATTCATTTTTTACACCCCGCTATTTCAGGAATCCCAGTTAGATCTCGCAATTGATGGCGCGGAGTCCATGGCAGGCGATCCACCGGCTCATCGGCTCGGTTGACCCAAGCGGTCGCGAAACCATATCCCGCCGCCGCCGCCGCATCCCAACCATTGGAAGAGACAAAAAGCACCTCCTCAACCTCACATCCGAAATGGGCACCAACCAAGTCATAGACCCGGCTGTCTGGCTTGAACACGCCGACAGTGTCGACCGACAAAATCGCATCCAGCCGATCGGTAAGCCCGGCAGATACAACCGCGCCATCCAACATATCAAGCGAACCATTGGACAGTATGGCCGTATTAAGCCCTGCGGTTTTGAGCGCCGCCAGCATGGCCGGCACTTCCTCATAGGCCGCAAGGCTCCAATAAAGATCCAGAAGGTCTTTGCGCAGGCGCGCGTCCCGAAGCCCATTGGCCTCCATGGCCCAATCCAGCCCATCTTGGGTGACCTGCCAAAAATCAGTATGAGCCCCCATGACCGCCCGCAACCAACTGTATTGCAGCTGTTTTTGACGCCAATCGCCAGACAATTTGGCCCAATTTTCCGCTATTTCAGAATTTTCCGGGCGGCTGGCAGCTTCGCGGGCGGCAGAGGCCACATCGAACAAAGTCCCATAAGCGTCGAAGACGCAGGTTGTGATAGCCATAGAATCCTCCATAAGATGCGCTCAACGATAGCGACAAACAGCGAAAGGGGAAGAGACTTGCAGGTCTTCAACAAATCAGGAATGCATATTCACTATCGTGACGAGGGCGACCCGCAGGGCGCTCCGTTGGTCTTTTGCAACTCATTGGGCACGGATATGCGGCTGTGGGATCAAATCATGCCCTTGCTGCCGGGCGGGCTGCGCATCATTCGTTATGATATGCGCGGGCACGGTCTGAGCGATTGTCCAGCGGCGCCCTATTCAATGGGCGCCTTGATCAGTGATGCTGAGGCGCTGCTCGACCATTTGAAGATTACATCCTGCCTCTTTGTCGGCCTGTCCATCGGCGGCATGGTTGCGCAGGGTCTGGCGTGCAAAAGGCTGGATTTGATCCGTGCCATGGTTTTGTCAAACACTGCGGCAAAAATCGCCACTCAGGATATTTGGCAAGACCGGATTGATAGCATCCGAACAGATGGCATGGGTCCGGTGACCGATGCCACGATGCAGCGGTGGTTTAGCCCTGACATGTACGGCACGCAGGCGATGGCGCCCTGGGCCAATATGCTGCGGGCCACCCGTGGGGAGGGCTATATCGGCTGCGCCCATGCGATTTCTGGAACTGATTTCATCACCACGACCTCGACCTTGCGCCTGCCCGTCATGGGCATCGCCGGTGACCACGACAGTTCGACCCCGCCCGATTTGGTGCGCGAAACCCTAGATCTCATCCCGGGCAGCAGCTTTCACATCATCCGCGGTGCGGGACATCTGCCCTGCGTCGAACGGCCAGTGCAATTTGCACAGCTCTTAGGCGATTTTTTGCGGGCAACCGGACATATCTCATCAATCTAGGATCCTTGGCATGAACAAACCCCTGGCCTTCACCTTCATCATTGTCACCTTGACAATTGATGCCATGGGCATCGGCCTGATCATTCCTGTAATGCCGGATCTGCTGCAAAACATTGAAGGGGGAGATCTCGGCCATGCGGCCATTTGGGGGGGGATTTTGTCCATGATCTTCGCCTTGATGCAATTTCTTTTTGGTCCCACCATCGGCTCGCTCAGTGACAGATTCGGCCGCCGGCCGGTGCTTTTGGTCTCATTGCTGGTCATTGCCGTCGATTATGTCGTTATGGGGATGGCCCATTCGATCTGGCTTTTGGTCCTGACCCGCGTCATTGGCGGCATCGCCGCCGCCACCCAAGCCACCGCCGCAGCTTTCATCTCCGACATCTCCACCGCCGAGAACCGCTCCGCCAACTTCGGTATTTTGGGCGCCTCCTTCGGTGTTGGCTTCGTGCTAGGACCACTGATCGGCGGTCTTTTGGGCGAATACGGGTTCCGCGTCCCATTTTTCGCGGCCGCCGGGCTCGCCTGCCTCAACCTCGTGTTGGGGTATTTTGTGTTGCCAGAAACCGTCAGCAAAAGCCTGCGCCGCAGATTTGATCCGGCCCGAGCCAATCCTTTGGGCGCGCTGGTACAGATCCGTAAAATCCCCGGCTTGGCTCGATTCTTACTGGTATTTTTTCTTTATGAGTTTGCATTTTATTCCTATCCCGCAATTTGGGTGTATTACGCCAAAGCACAGTTCAATTGGGACCCCGGAATGGTCGGCCTGTCCTTGGCCTCTTTCGGCATTTCAGTTGCCATCGTTGAGGGTTTGTTGATTCGCCGAATCCTGCCCTGGCTCGGCGAAAGGCGCACCATCATCATTGGCTTTATGTTCAATATCGCCATGTTTGCCGCTTTGGGTTTTCTCACCTCAGGGTTCTGGGCGCTTATCATCGCGCCCTTTTCCGCGCTTGGCTCGATCGTGGTTCCGGCCATGCGTGGCATCATGGCCAATAAGGCGGCGGCCAATCAGCAAGGGGAAGTTCAGGGAATCATCGCCTCAACCCAATCTCTGGCGGTCATTTTCGCCCCATTGGTGCTGACCTATGTCTTTTACATCGCCACACGTCCCAACGGGCCAGTCTTTTTGCCGGGCGCGCCATTTCTTTTGGCCGCAGCCGTGGTGGCACTCACGCTCATCCTCTTTGCAACCCGGCCACGCGGAAGCATCTCTGGACAAAATTCACCCCCTTAAATGTCGCAAAACCTCTTGCAGCTTTAGCGACAGGCCTTAGCCTTGGGGTACGATTTCAATGGAGCCAAAATGACCCGTATCAAAGCCGCCGTCGCCCATGCCTTTGGCCAGCCTCTTTCTATCGAAGAGGTCGAACTGGCGCAGCCCAAATCTGGTGAAGTTGAGGTGACCCTCGACGCCTGCGCCATTTGCCACTCAGACATCACCTATCTGGACGGCGGCTGGGGTGGTTCGCTGCCTGCGGTCTATGGCCATGAAGCGGCGGGACGCATATCGCGCCTCGGCGATGGGGTCACGGGGCTGAAGCCAGGCGATGCGGTCGTGGTCACGTTAATTCGCTCTTGCGGCACATGCCCCTCCTGCTGCACAGGCCGGCCCACAGGTTGCGAAACCGCCTATGACGGAGACAAGGGCCCGCTGTCCATGCCGGATGGCAGCAAGTTACATCAAGCCATGGCAAGCGGTGCCTTTGCCGAGCGCGTCGTGGTTGCGCAAACTCAGGTCGTGAAAATTGGTGATGATATCCCAATGGATGTGGCCTCTCTCATCGCCTGCGGTGTGATCACAGGCGTGGGCGCGGTGGTCAATGCCGCTCAAATGCGCGCCGGCCAAGATGCGGTCGTGATCGGCGCGGGCGGCGTTGGCCTAAACGCCATCCAGGGCGCGCGGATCGCCGGCGCCCGGCGGATTGTCGCTGTGGATATGCTGCCTGAGAAGCTCGATATAGCAATGGAATTTGGCGCAACCCACGGGGTTTTGGCCACGGGCGATGCGCCTTGGGTTGAAGCGCAAGAGGCGCTGGGCCGCGGCGCAGATGCGGTTTTTGTGACAGTGGGGGCCGCTGGTGCCTATACCACCGCGCCCAATTATCTCGCCAGCGGCGGCAAGGTCATCATGGTGGGCATGCCCGCCACAGGTGCCGCCTCCTCCTTTGAGGCCGGAAATCTTGCAGCGGCCTCGCAGGCGATGATCGGCTCTAAAATGGGGGATGTGGTGATCCAACGCGATATCCCTTGGATCGTGGACCTCTACCGGCAAGGCCGCCTAAAGCTTGACGAGTTGATCTCAGCCCATTGGCGCCTTGAGCAAATCAATGAGGCCATAGCAGATACAAAAACTGGATCTGCAAAGCGGAATGTGATCCTGTTCAAATAGACCGGCACAGCGCTCAAACCTGCCGCAGGGCAGCGCAGATAGAGAGTGGAACATTGATATGAAACTGCAAAATCTTGAAGTGATCGTCACCGCCCCACCTGCCCCGGGCTGGGGAGGGCGTTATTGGATCTTTGTAAAGCTCACCACTGACACGGGGGTGACCGGCATCGGGGAGTGCTATGCCAGCAGCCTGGGACCGACCACGATGACGCATGTCATTCACGATGTCTTTGAGCGGCACATGCAGGGGCAAAATCCAGAAGATATTGAACTGATGTTTCGCCGTGCCTATTCAAGTGGCTTTACCCAAAGGCCCGATTTGACAGTCATGGGCGCATTTTCAGGGCTCGAGATTGCCTGTTGGGATATTCTGGGCAAGGATCGCGACCGTCCGGTCTGGGCGCTTTTGGGCGGTAAAATGAATGAGCGCATTCGGGCCTATTCTTACCTCTACCCACTCCCGCACCACGATGTGAACAGTTTCTGGGGCAATGCTGATCAAACGGCGGATGCTGCGACGGCGGCCCTGGCCAAAGGTTACACGGCGATGAAATTCGACCCCGCCGGTCCCTATACGTTGCGTGGTGGCCATATGCCGGCCATGTCTGATATCAACCAATCTGTTGCGTTTTGCAGTGCCATCCGCGAGGCCGTGGGCGACAAAGCTGATTTATTGTTTGGCACCCATGGTCAGTTTTCAACCGCAGGGGCCATTCGCTTGGCTACAGCACTGGAGCGGTTTTCACCGCTTTGGTTTGAAGAACCCATCCCACCCGACAATATCGCTGAGATGGCCAAGGTGGCCCGCGCCGTCACCACGCCGATCGCCACAGGGGAGCGCTTGACCACCAAGGCTGAATTCGCGGAGGTCTTGCGTCAAGGGGCCGCTACGATCTTACAGCCCGCATTGGGACGGTCGGGCGGCATTTGGGAAACCAAGAAAATCGCCGCGATTGCGGAGGTCTATAATGCGCAAATGGCGCCGCATCTCTATGCCGGGCCTGTGGAATGGGCCGCCAATATCCATCTATCAGTGTCGATTCCCAACACATTAATTGCCGAAACCATTGAAACCCCCTTTCATGATGCTTTGATCAAAGGTTCGATCCAAGTTGAAAATGGGTTCATCACAGCGCCCAGCGCTCCGGGTCTTGGCATTGAGTTTGACGAGGCCCTCGCCCGGGCTCACCCCTATCACGATGACGGGCAACACCTACATCTGCAGATGCAAGAGGCACCCTGTGATTACCAAAATGGCAATCTATTCCTCGGAGGTGCGCCGCCAAAACCCCTAGACTAGAGGGGGGCGCAGGGTGCAGGCCGCCTTGCCCAGCGCGCTAACTGCGCATTTTCAAGCCTTCGGGGTCGTAAAGCGGTGCAGATTGCACCTCGGCACGATACATTTGGCCCAAAACCTCGACCTCAAGCCTTTGCCCGCCGGCGCTGAGCTCACGGGGCACATAGCCCATGGCCATAGAACGACCGATATGATGGGCAAAGCCGCCGGACGAGATATAGCCAACGGCCACACCCTCATGCAGGATCGCCTCATCATTGGACACGTCGATCCCTTCCAGCTCCAGGGTCAAGGTCACCAAGCGCTTGCTCGGCTGTTTGCCCGCTTGGGCGGCCGCTTTGCCGATAAACTCTTTGTTCCAATTTATGAACCCATCCAGCCCGGCTTCAGCGGCGGTAAAATCAGGTCGGAAATCCAGGCCCCAAGCGCCCCAGCCTTTTTCAAGCCGCATAGACATCAAAGCCCGCGCGCCATACCAGCGCAGGCCTTTATCGGCCCCAGCCAGCTCCACCGCTTCGGTCAAGCGGCGCAGATATTGCGGTTTGCAGTAAATTTCATAGCCCAATTCACCCGAAAAACTGATCCGGGTCAGGATCACCGGAACGCCCGCCACATAGGTCATTTTGGTGTCGCGAAAGGCGAAACCTGCGGCGCTGACATCCTCGCGGGTCAGTTCGGCCAATACCGCACGGGATTTTGGACCGCTGAGTGCCAAACCGTGCCAGTCCTCGCTGACATTGCTATAATGCACGCCCTCGGGCAAATCACGCATGAACCAACGCCGGTGCGCTTCTTGCATCGTGCCGGACCCGAAGAGCATGAAATGCTCCGGCCCATAACAGGCCACGGTCAAATCGCCGTAAAGCCTGCCCTTTTCGGTCAACATAGGCGTCAAAGTCACCCGGCCCGGTTTCGGGATAAACCCCGCTAAAATCTGGTCGAGATAGGCACGGGCCCCCGGACCCTTAAACTCATGTTTGGCGAAATTGGCCACTTCAATGACCCCAACATCAGACCGCACTGACGCCACCTCACGCGCCACATAGTCATGGCTGCGGTTGCGCTCAAAGCTGGGCTCCTCATGGGCGTCCTCCGGACCATTGGCAAACCAAAGCGCATGTTCCAAGCCAAAACTCTGATCCATGCGAGCGCCCTTGGCCAGCAGGTGGTCATTAATCGCGGTTGTTTTCTGCAAACGTCCCTTGGGCAGAGTCTCATTGGGAAAGGTCATCACAAATCGACGTTCGTAGTTTTCGGTTGATTTCACCGTGCCCCAATCCGGCGTCGCCCAATCGCCGAAACGCGCCACATCCATGGCCCAGACATCAATCGAGGGCTCCCCATCAATCATCCATTCGGCCATGGTCAACCCGACGCCGCCACCTTGGCAAAACCCAGCCATAACCCCGACGGCACACCAATAATTCGTCATCCCAGGCACGGGGCCAATCATCGGGTTGCCATCCGGACCAAAGGTGAAGGGACCGTTGATCGCTTGCCGAATGCCCACCTCCCCCAGAACAGGGATACGCTCAAAGGCAAACTCCAAACGATCGGCGATTTGCTCCAAATTCGGCTGCAACAATTCATGGCCGAAATCCCAGGGGGTGCCGCCGACTTTCCAAGGCGTTCCGCGTTGCTCATAGGTGCCCAAGAGCAGCCCGTCCCGCTCTTGGCGAAAATAGATATTGGCCTCATAATCAATACCGCACGGCAAGCGGTTCGGCGCATCGGCAATGGCTTGGATCTTTTCCGTCAACAGGTAGTGGTGCTCCATCGGCTGCACCGGAATGTGAAGCCCTTGCATCTGTCCGACTTCGCGCGCCCATAGCCCGCCGCAATTGACGATATGCTCCGCATTGATTGTGCCGCGCGGCGTGTGCACATCCCAACTTCCATCAGCCCTTTGGGAGGTTTTTGTCGCCGGCGTATGGGTGAAATATTGTGCCCCATGTACCTTGGCCGCCTTGGCAAAGGCATAGGTCGCCCCAGAGGGGTCCAAATCGCCATCTTGATCATCCCAAAGCGCGGCAAGGTAATGTTTGGGGTCAATCAAAGGATGGCGATCTGCCACCTCCTGGGGACTGATGAACTCTTGGCTGAGACCCATATAGCGCGCCTTAGACCGCTCACGCTTGAGGTAATCGTACCAGGTTTTATTTGATGCCAGATAAAACCCTCCGGTCATATGCAGCCCGACCGAATGGCCCGAAAGCTCCTCAATCTCTTTGTATAGATCAATGGTATATCCTTGCAGACGGCTGATATTTGGATCGCTTGAAATCGTATGGATTTGCCCGGCAGCGTGCCAGCTTGATCCCGACGTCAGCTCGTCTCGTTCGAGCAATACCGCATCTTTCCAGCCAAATTTGGCCAAGTGAAACAGGATGGAACATCCCACAACCCCGCCGCCAATAATCACAACTTTCGCATGGCTGGGCAGGGCTTTTGCACCCCCGCCGTTTTCGGATTTTTGAATCTCTGGCATGTCAATCTACCCGTCTGTTAAGTTCCATTTTCCAAGCCTAGCATGGCCATTTTCTCAATACCAAGCGTCCGGAATTTCCGATTTTCGGCGTGCCACATAGGCCTGCAATTCTTCCTTGATGCCCGCATCCATCGGGGGCGCTTCATAAGTACTCAGAAGGCTCGTCCAGCGCTCATAGGCCCGCTGCCGCATATCTTTCGCCCCGCCTTCTTCCCAGCTTTCGACGTTTTCGCTGTCGCTCAGCGCGGGCTCATAGAAGGCCGTTTGGTAATTGCGCATCGTATGGGCCGAGCCCAAGAAATGCCCGGCCGGCTCAACCTCGCCATAAGCATCGCGCGCCATCGCTTCAGGGCCACTGTCCAGCCCCGCGCCCAGCTTCTGATAGCCCCCCAAACGGTCCGCATCCATCACCAGTTTTTCAAACCCAGTGCACAGCCCACCTTCCATCCAGCCGGCCGCATGAAGAACAAAATTTGCGCCAGCCAGCATGGTGGAATGCATGGAATCGGCACTCTCATAGGCGGCCTGCGCATCTTCAATTTTGCTTGCGGTCAAAGATCCACCGCTGCGCAGCGGCAGGCCCGCAGCCCGCGCCATTTGACCAATGGCATAGTTCGACAGGATGGGTTCAGGCATGCCAAAGGTTGGCGCGCCAGATTTCAGGCTCATTGAGCTGAGAAAATTGCCCAAGACAAAAGGTGCGCCCGGGCGGATCAGTTGCGAAAAGGCGCAACACATCAACGCCTCCGCCATGGCTTGGGTGACCGAAGCTGCGGTGCTGACAGGCCCCATAGCGCCCGATAAGATGAAGGGGACCACCACAATCCCCTGCCCGCGGCTGCAATAGGTCTCAATCGCCTGGGTGACCACTTTGTCGACCAAAAGGGGTGAATTCGTGTTCACATTGCCCATGATCACACAATTTTGATCCATCACCTCGCGACCAAAAACAATCTCAGCCATATCCACACTGTCTTGCGCGCGGCTTTGCTCGGTAATGGCTCCTAAATGCGGCTTGTCCGAACAGGTCATGTGCAAATAGAGCATATCCAGATGACGCTTGCTGACCGGCACATCGCAAGGTTCACAAATCACCAAGCCACCATGATGCAAATTTGGGAGCATATAGGTCAGCTTGATCAATTTCTCGAGACTATCCAGATCCCCATAGCGTCGGCCCTGTTGCAGATCGCGGACGAATGGCGCGCCGTAGATGGGGGCAAATACTTGATTTCCTTCGCCGATGACCACATCACGCGTTCTGTTGCGCGCAATTTGGGTGAATTGCCGCGGCGCGGTCTTGCACAACGCGCGGACCTGAGCGGCCTCCATGCGCACCCGATCTCCGTCAATGCGCGCGCCGGCCTTGCGCCAAACCTCAAGCGCCTTGGGATCATCGCGAAACGCAATGCCAATGTCTTGCATCAACCAATCAACCTGAGCCTCAAGCTGCGCCAAAGTGGCGTCGTCTAAAGGGTCGAAAAACGCCAAGCGCCGCTGCAAATAGGGGCTGGGCGGCGCAGCGCCAATTCCGGCCGCATTGCCTTGCCGAGCCCGAGCCCCAGTGGTTGATTTTCGTCGTGCCATGGCCACCCCAATTGCGTCGTCCCCCCTATTTTAGGCAAATCCACAGCGGATCGTCGCGCCATTAACGACGAAACCATGTCAAAATCCCACCGTTTCGCACAGGTATCAGCGCCGCGCGCAGCTCATTGCAATCTGCGCCCCATAGGCTACCAATACCCTAAGGAGGCAAACCATGACCCAAGTGATTACAACATCCGTCAAAGATTTGGTGGCCGCAGCCAATGCGGAAGTGACCACCCTAACTGTCGAACAAGCCCAAGCGCTGATTGACAGCCCCGATCACGTCATCGTGGATCTGCGCGATATCCGCGAAATGCAACGCACGGGCAAGATTCCCGGTGCCTTCTCCTGCCCGCGCGGGATGTTGGAGTTTTGGATTGACCCCGCCAGCCCCTATCACAAAGAGATTTTCAACCAAGATAAGACCTATGTGTTCTACTGTGCCAGCGCTTGGCGGTCGGCATTAAGTGCAAAAGTGGCGCAAGATATGGGCCTGGCGCCCGTGGCACATATCGCCGGGGGCTTCACTGCATGGCTCAAAGCCGATGGCCCCGTTGAGGCCTTGCCGCAAAAATAACGCCCGCGCAGCGCCGATAGCAAAAGAGGTTTCATGCAAAATTCACCGTCGCCTGAAGAGTTACACGCCTTCGACCGAGAGCATTTCCTGCACCCTTGGCACGATATGAATGCATGGCGTGGCTATGATAATATGTTGGTGGAGGCCGCGCAGGGCATCTATCTTTATGATGAGACCGGCAAGAAATTTATCGACGGTCCCGGCGGCATGTGGTGCGTACAAATTGGCTATGGTCAAGCAGATATGGCACAGGCAATTTCAGAGCAAGTTCTGAAAATGCCCTATGCCTCGCCCTTTACCAATGTGACCCAGCCGGGCGCGATTTTGGCCAAGAAATTGGCCGATTTTGCTCCAGGCGATTTGAACAATGTCTTTTTCACCACCGGCGGCTCCACCGCCGTCGATACCGCTTTGCGGGCCATGCAGTTTATGAACAACAGCCTCGGACGGCCCGAAAAGAAGATGATCCTCGCGCGGGAAAAAGGCTATCACGGCTCAACCTATTTGGCAGCATCCGTAAGCGGCAAAGAGCGGGATGTGACCAAATTCGATACGGAAAGCCGTTTGGTGCACTTTCTGCCCGATGTGAATCCCTATCTGCGCCCCGATGAAATGAGTGTCACGCAATGGTGCGATGCCAAAGTGCACGATCTTGAGCAGGCCATTGCTCAGCTTGGGGCAGAAAATATTGGCGCGTTCATTGCCGAGCCCATTTTAAGCTCAGGCGGCGTTATTGTACCGCCAGAGGGCTATCACAAGCGCAGCTTCGATATCTGTCGTGCCCATGATATTTTGTATATCTCTGACGAGGTGGTCACAGGCTTTGGGCGGTTGGGCCATTGGTTTTCTTCCGAGGCTGTCTTTGGAATCCAACCTGACATCATCACCTGCGCCAAGGGCTTGACCTCTGGCTATCTGCCCTTGGGGGCCTGCATCATTTCCGATCGCATGATGGAACGTATGACCCATCGCGGAGACGTGTTGTTTTCCAATGGGTATACCTATTCGGGTCACCCGGTGAGCTGCGCTGCGGCGCTCAAGAATATCGAAATATTGGAACGCGACAATATACTGGCGCATGTGCGCGACATCGCTCCCTATTTCCAAGCGCGTCTCGCACAGTTGACACGCTACCCAATTATTGGCGACGCGCGGGGCGCGGGGTTAATCGGCTGTATTGAGGCCCGGCTAAGCAAAGATGGCTCGCGGCTTGACGATGAACGCAAGATCGGCGCGATGATTGATCAAGCTTGCCATGACCGCGGGCTGATCGTTCGGCCATTGATCAATATGTGCGTATTTTCGCCGCCGCTGGTCATCACTAGAGCTCAAGTGGATGATTTATTTGACATTCTAGAGCAGGCCATTGAAGCTGTGTGTGAAAAATTTGATCTGACACTGTGATGTTGGTCTATTCACGCGATTTTTAGGCCGTCTTTTTTAGGTTTTAGCCCATAATATTTGCGGTCATTATAGGTCTTGAACTGCGCCAAAAAGATCGTATAAACAAAAAAGTTTCCGATAGTGGAAAAATGTTCAGAAACGGGAAAATTTCATGAGCGACACATCCAAACGCACTGCGTTATATGATCTTCACTGTGCCTTAGGCGGCAAAATGGTTGATTTCGCGGGATGGGAAATGCCCGTGCAATATCCGATGGGAATCATGGGCGAGCATCAACACTGCCGCAGCAAAGCCGCCCTCTTTGATGTAAGCCACATGGGCCAGGTTTTGTTGCATGGCGCCAATGCTGCCGAGAAATTGGAGGCTTTAGTGCCAGCCGCTTTGAGCACATTGCCCGATGGCAAAGCGCGCTACACATTCTTTACCAATGAGACTGGCGGCATCATGGATGATCTGATTGTCTCCAATGCGGGCGATCACCTTTTCTTGGTGGTCAATGCCTCTATGCGTGATCAAGATATCCCGCATATGAAAGCGTATCTTCCAGACATTGAGGTCACAGAAATTTTCGATCGTGCCCTCATTGCCGTGCAGGGCCCATCCGCGCAGGACGTGGTGGCGCGCCATTGTCCGCAGGCCGCCGAATTGAGCTTTATGCAAACCTGTGAGGCGTTGATCAGCGGAACGCTGTGCCGCATTTCACGCTTGGGCTATACCGGCGAAGATGGCTATGAAATATCAATCCCAAACGCCGAGGCTGAACGGATTGCGCGGTTGATGCTGGATCATCCAGACTGCGCACCCGCCGGGCTTGGAGCCCGCGACAGCTTGCGCCTTGAGGCAGGATTATGCCTTTACGGCAACGACATAACCCAAGACACATCTCCGATTGAAGCCGGTCTGAGCTGGGCCATTCAAAAACGCCGCCGCGAGGAGGGTGGCTTTCCGGGTGCCGCGCGCATCATGGCAGAGTTGGAACATGGCGCGGCGCGCAAATTGGTCGGCATCATGCCACAGGGCCGCGCCCCAGCCCGCGCGGGGGTCGAAATTCATGACCTCAACGGCAATGCCATAGGAGAAATCACTTCGGGTGGTTTCGGCCCAACCGTGCAGGGGCCGGTTGCTATGGGCTATGTTCAGGCCGACCACAGCACGCCCGGACAAGAGCTGCACTTGATCATCCGCGGCAAACCGCAGCCCGCCACGGTCTGCGCCCTGCCCTTCGTTCCTCAAAACTACAAACGCTAAACGGGAGACCCCAATGACGACTTACTATTCTGAAGAACACGAATGGATCACGGTTGAAGGCGACACCGCCACCATCGGCATCACGGCCCATGCCGCGCAGCAATTGGGCGATATCGTCTTTGTCGACCAAAAAGAAGATGGCGATGAATTTGAAAGCGGCGATGAAATCGGTGTGATTGAATCGGTGAAAGCGGCCTCTGAAATCTTCGCCCCCGTGGATGGGGAGATCATTGAAGCCAACGAGCTATTGCAAAGCAACCCGGCCGCCCTGAACGAAAATCCTGAAGCCGATGCTTGGATTTACAAAATCAAACTCTCCGACCCTTCCCAGCTCGAAGGGCTGATGGATTTGGCCGGTTACAAGACCTTCATCGCTTAACCACAGACTTAAAAGCGGAGCTACGCGCATGCCCTTTGAACTGACCACTTATGAAGCCTATGATTTCGCCAACCGTCGACACATCGGCCCATCCCCCTCCGAGATGGAAGAAATGCTGCGCACCATTGGCTTTGACAGTCTGGATGCGTTCATTGATGCGACCGTGCCAGAGGCCATCCGCCAAAAGGCTGCGCTCGATTTTGGCCCAGCCATGTCAGAGCGCGATGCGCTGCATCATATGAAACAAGTGGCCAGTAAAAACCAAGTCCTGACCTCGCTGATTGGTCAGGGCTATCATGGCACCACCACGCCAGCGCCGATCCTGCGCAATATTTTGGAAAATCCTGCTTGGTACACCGCCTACACGCCCTATCAGCCAGAAATTTCGCAAGGGCGGCTTGAAGCTTTGCTGAACTACCAAACGATGGTCAGCGATCTCACTGGGCTGGATATTGCCAACGCCTCTTTGCTCGATGAGAGCACAGCGGCCGCAGAGGCGATGACCATGGCGATGCGCTCTGCCAAGTCAAAATCACACACCTTCTTTGTTGATGAGAATTGCCATCCACAAAATATCGCTGTGATTCACACCCGTGCGGAGCCTTTGGGGATCGAAGTGGTTGTGGGTTGCCCAGATGACTTGGATGCCAGCGCAGTATTTGGCGCCATATTCCAATATCCCGGTACCTATGGGCATGTGCGCGATTTTACATCGCAAATTGCGGCCCTGCATGCGCATAAAGCCTTGGCCATTGTTGCCGCCGATCCGCTGTCTTTGGCATTGCTCAAAAGCCCCGGCGAGATGGGTGCGGATATCGCCATTGGCTCAACGCAGCGCTTTGGCGTGCCCATGGGCTATGGGGGACCGCATGCGGCCTATATGGCCACTCGGGATGCATTCAAACGCTCAATGCCCGGCCGGATCATCGGCGTCTCAGTCGACAGTCGCGGCAATAAAGCGCTGCGCCTGGCGCTGCAAACCCGCGAGCAGCACATTCGCCGCGAAAAAGCCAATTCAAATGTGTGTACCGCCCAGGCGCTTTTGGCTGTGATTGCCTCCATGTATGCGGTCTATCATGGGCCGGACGGTATCAAAGCCATTGCACAATCCGTACACCGGAAAACCAGCCGCCTGGCCAAAGGGCTGGAAGCCATGGGCTTTGATGTACAGCCTGAAGTCTTCTTTGACACGATCACCGTGAAGGTTGGCAATCTTCAGGGGGTCATCCTTCAGGCCGCAGTCGCCAATGGCATCAACCTGCGCAAAATTGACTCGGACCGCGTCGGTATCAGCCTTGATGAGCAAACCCGTCCAGAAACCATTGAGGCCGTTTGGCGTGCCTTTGGCGGCGATATGAAAGATGACAGCCAGGCCAATCGCGCCTACCGCCTGCCCGCATCCATGCTGCGCGACAGCGCCTATCTCACCCATCCCATTTTTCACCTCAACCGCGCCGAGGCCGAAATTACGCGCTACATGCGCCGCCTTGCCGACCGCGATTTGGCGCTGGACCGGGCTATGATCCCACTGGGCAGCTGCACGATGAAGCTGAATGCCACCATTGAGATGATCCCGGTGACTTGGCCAGAATTTGCCAATCTACACCCCTTCGTGCCAGTCGATCAAGCGCGCGGCTATCATGAGATGTTTGCAGATCTAAATGCCAAGCTGTGCGACATCACTGGCTATGACGCCATCAGCCAGCAGCCCAATTCAGGCGCGCAGGGTGAATATGCCGGCCTGTTGACCATCCGCAAATACCACGCAGCCAATGGGCAAGCGCATCGCAATGTCTGCTTGATCCCCACATCCGCCCATGGAACCAACCCAGCCTCCGCACAAATGGTTGGCTATAAGGTTGTTGTGGTTGGATCGGATGCCGATGGCAATATCGACGTCGCCGATTTCCGTGCCAAGGCCGAGCTGCACAAAGATGCTCTGGCCGCCTGTATGATCACCTATCCCTCGACCCATGGGGTCTTTGAGGAAACTGTCCAAGACGTGTGTAAAATTACCCATGACTGCGGCGGTCAGGTCTATATTGATGGGGCCAATATGAATGCCATGGTCGGCCTGTCGCGTCCTGGCGATATTGGCGGCGATGTCTCACACCTCAATCTGCATAAAACCTTCTGCATTCCCCATGGCGGCGGCGGGCCGGGCATGGGCCCCATTGGGGTAAAAGCCCATTTGGCCGCGCATTTACCCGGTCACCCAGAACATGGCGGCGAGGTCGGGCCCGTATCCGCGGCACCGTTTGGATCGCCCTCGATTTTGCCGGTGAGCTGGGCCTATATCTTGCTAATGGGCGGTGAGGGTCTCACCCAAGCGACGAAAGTGGCTATTTTGAATGCCAATTACATAGCTGCGCGTCTCAGCGGCGCCTATGACATTCTCTACACCTCCAAAACCGGGCGGGTGGCGCATGAATGTATCATCGACACAAGACCACTCAACGAGGCGGCAGATGTCACTGTAGATGATTGCGCCAAACGCCTCATGGATAGCGGTTTTCATGCCCCCACCATGAGCTGGCCGGTCGCAGGCACTTTGATGGTCGAGCCGACGGAATCCGAGCCCAAGGCTGAGCTCGATCGCTTCTGTGACGCCATGCTCTCGATCAGAGCGGAAGCGCAGGAGATTATTGATGGCACAATGGATCGCGTTAATAACCCACTGAAAAACGCACCCCATACGGTGACCGATTTGATCGAAACCTGGGACCGGCCCTATAGCCGCGAGCAGGCTTGCTATCCCGCGGGCGCTATGCGGGGCGACAAATATTGGGTGCCTGTGAACCGTGTGGACAATGTGCATGGGGATCGCCACCTGATCTGCACCTGCCCACCTTTGGAGGCCTATGAAGAGGCCTGATAGCGGGCCGGGTCAAATGCGGATAAATCGGCATTATTGGGTTGATTGCTGACCATATCAGCAATCAACCGCCCCGTTTTTGGTCCAGCGGTCAGGCCGATATGCTGGTGACCGAAAGCCATGTGGCCATTGCCGATTGCAGTGGCTGGCCCAATGAGCGGCAGGCTGTCCGTAGTGGCCGGCCTGCGCCCCATCCATTCGCTCATGTGCTCATAGCTCAAGTCGGGAAACAGTGCTGCAATCTGGCGTTTGACGAAGTCTAAAGGCCCATCCTGCGCCGGCGCCTCAGTGCTGGCAAATTCCACCACACCCGCGCATCGGATCCGCCCTTCCATCGGGGTCACAACAAATTTGCCGGCAGCAACCATCATGGGCGCTTTGGGCATGGCGCTGGGGTTATGCAGCTCAATGTGATAACCGCGCTCGCTCTCTAATGCCAAACGCTTGATCCCAAGCTTTTTGGCCATTTTACCAGACCAAGCCCCCATGGCCAAAACAATATGATCGCCAGTCACCGGGCCCTGATCGGTCATCAATGCTTTATAGACGCCATCTTGCAGCTCAATATCATCGATTTGCGCAGCCAGCACCGTACCGCCTTCCGCTTGAAAATGAGACAAAAGCGCAGCCAGATAGGCCCCCGGATCTGAAATACGGCCACTGTTTTTATAACAGACAACCTTGGCAAATTGAGTGCTATAGAGCGGATCTCTTGCGGCATATCCGGCCCCGTCTAGCTCCTCAATCTCATAGCCATGCGCCCGGCGCAGTGCCCGGCCCGGCTGATCTGCGAGATAGCTGGCCTCTGTGGCATAGCCAAAGCAGAAATCTTCATCACTGATAAACCGCTCTGCTCCGGTCCCTTTGGCCAGTGATTGATGCTGGGCGTGGCTGTCGGACAAAAGATAAGACAAAGACCGGGCAGCATGGGCCACATGATCTGCGCGCGCAAAGCTGAGATATTTCATCAAAAAAGGAAACAGGCGTGGCAGATAGCGCCATTGCAAAAATAGCGGCTCATCCCGGCTGAGCAGCATTTTTGGCAGTTTCCAAGCCAATCCAGGCACCGGCACGGGCAAAATCGCTCCCGCTGCCAAAACGCCAGCATTGCCGTAACTGGTGCGCATTGCCCCATCCATGCGGTCCACAAGCGTGACCGCGTGACCTGCACGTTGCAGCCAAATAGCCGTAGAAACTCCAACGATACCGGCACCGGCAATTACAATATGAGCCATGGTATTTACCTTTATTCTGTCGAGGCCAAAAGCCGCAAGACCGCCGATCCTTAACGCTGCCCGTCAAGTCATATCGAATAGAAATCTTGAAGCAAACCAAAAGCTGGGTTACCGTTTTTATACGGCGGTTTGCCGACAAGGAGATAAATTATGAACATGAAAAAACGACTGCTGGCCACAACGGCCGCAACGCTTGTCAGTGGTGCCGTTATGGCCGCCGATGACGGGTTGGTTGTTCTCGATTGGTCGGGCTATGAAGACGAAGGATTCTTCCAAAAATATATCGCAAAGCATGGCGATGTGCCGACCTTCTCTTTCTTTGGTGAAGAAGAGGAAGCTTTCCAGAAACTGCGTGCCGGTTTCAGAGCGGATGTCTCGCACCCTTGCAGCCAATCTGTGTCAAAATGGCTGGAAGCTGGCCTGCTAGAGCCGCTTGACACCTCACGGATTGATCTGTGGGACGATGTGAATATGGAGATGAAAGAAGCCTTCAAGTTTAATGGGGAGTATTATCTTCTGCCAATGGATTGGGGCACAACTGCATTGACCTATCGCACGGATATGGTCGATATGGCGAAAATGGACAGCCTCGCTGTTTTCCTTGATCCCGCCTATGCTGGCCGGATTGCTCTGCCAGACAATGTCGATGACATCTACGCCTTGGGCTATTTGGCCAATGGGGTCACAGATTGGAGCAAAGCCACCGACGCTGATTTTGAAACCGCCTCTGCTTGGCTGCGTCAAGCACATCAAAATGTACGAGCCTATTGGGCCGATGGTGCCGAATTGGCGCAATTGATGGGCAGCGGTGAGGTTGTCGTCTCTTGGGCCTGGAGCGAAACCCCTGCAACCATGGCTGCAGAGGGCCTGCCCGTTGAAGCCAACCGCTCAACAAAGGAAGGCTCTTCGAGCTGGTTCTGCGGCTATGTGAATTTGGCAAATGGACCCAACCCAGAAGACAAAATGTATGACTTTTTCAACGCATGGATGGACCCCGGCTCGGCAAATTATATCGTGTCGGAATGGGGCTACGGCCACGGCAACCAAACAGCCATGACAGCCATTGGCGCAGAAGGCTTGGCAGAAGCCGGCCTTGGCCCGGTTGACGTGCCAGTCCTAGCGCAGGTGCCAATGAACCAAGCTCTGCGTGAAAAAATGATCGCTGAGTTTGAAAAGATCAAAGCCGGTTTCTAAAGCGCCGGACCAGGCAAAGACAAAGAGCGTCCCTTGGGGCGCTCTTTTTTTGTGAGGCGTGAGACACTGCGCGCGATGTGAGAGGTCATAGCCAACCGCCGCACCAAAACACTTTGCCCGGTGTTAAAATCGGGCTGCATCTGCCGCCCAGGCAGGTGCCGACCACATTTTATGTTGAACTGCGTTATGCAGAGGTTTTTTTCTGGCCCGCAAAACCTAACAGCAATTGCCGCAGGCTCTGTTCAATCATTACCGCAACAACAGCAGCGCAACAGGGCTCCATCCCACGCGGGCCGTATCGCCCGCTGCCAGCACCTTGCGGCCTGCGGTATTGCGCATCGTCACAGTCACCGGCGCCTCTGTTTGTGGCAGTGTCACGTCATAATAGGTCATATCGCCGTAGTAAAAGACCTCAGACACCACCGCTTCTATTTCACGCTCAGCGGTTTGCCCCTCCGCCAAAATGGTCAACATTTCCGGGCGGATGCCGACGGAATGGCAGCCATCTACCCCACCGGGGGCTTGCGACAGGGGCAAGGTGACCTTGCCCAAAGATTGGACGTCCACTTCGACCTTATCGCCCTGCGTGCCAAGGATTTTGGCCTCCAGAAAATTCATCATGCCGATAAAATTGCCCACCCGCCGCGAGCAGGGCTTGCCATAGAGCATCTGCGGTGTGGCCACCTGGGCGATTTTACCGTCAAACATGACCGCGATGCGATCAGACATGGTGAGCGCCTCCTCTTGATCGTGGGTCACGAGAACAAAGGTGATGCCAACGGCCCTTTGCAAGCGGCGCAATTCTGACTGCATTTGTTCGCGCATCTTTTTGTCGAGCGCCGAAAGTGGCTCATCAAGAAGCAGAACCCGCGGCTTGAGGACCAAAGCCCGTGCCAGCGCAACCCTTTGGCGTTGCCCGCCCGACAGCGCATGCGAGGCGCGGCTGTCAAAGCCTTGCAAACCCACCATGGAAATGGCCTCCGACACCCGCTCTTGGATCTCAGCTTTCGGCAAGCGGCGGGCCTTCAGCCCATAGGCGACATTCTCAGCCACGGTCATATGCGGAAAAATTGCATAGCTTTGAAACACCATATTGGTCGGGCGCTTATTGGCCGGCACCCCATCCATGGATGCACCATCAATATGCAGGCTGCCCGCCGAGGGGGTCTCAAAACCCGCGATTGAGCGCAGCAAGGTCGTCTTTCCACAGCCCGATGGGCCTAGGAGCGAGAAAAACTCCCCGGTGCGAATGTCCAAATCAATCTGCGACAGCGCTTGAAAATCACCATAGAATTTATCAACTCCACTGAGTTGAATAATGGGCTGTGTCATAGGAATCCTCCCGAATTCTCAATGCCGGTTTTCTTGAGGCCACGCCGGCGAAAATAATCTGCAAGGACCAGCAAGCTGATTGAAAGCACCAGCAATAATGTGCCCAAGGCCATCAAGCTGGGCAGTTTTTGCGGGAAGCGCAATTGCCCCCAAATATAAACTGGCAGGGTCGGCTCGGTCCCGGCCAAGAAAAAAGCGATGATAAACTCATCAAGAGAGATGGTAAAAGCAATCAACAAGCTCGCCACGATCCCCGGCATGACCAGTGGAAAAATCACCAACCAAAAGGTGTTCCACCGAGTTTGACCCAAATCAATCGAGGCCTCCTCAAGGCTTCGATCCAAATTCATAAAGGCCGAGGATAAAATCGCGATGCAAAACGGGGTGCAAATTAAGATATGCCCTAAAATAATCGTAAACAAAGACAGGTCAAACCCAAGCTGTATGATCACGACCAAAAGCGACACGCCGATAATGATCTCAGGCAGCACCATGGGCAGCATGATGAAACCCATGATGGAGCGCCGAGCGGGAAAGGCAAAGCGGGTCGAGGCCCGCGCGGCCAGAACGCCAAAGATTGTTGAGACCACCGCCGTCGTCACCGCAATCATCAGGCTGTTGCGCACGGCCACATGCAGCGCCTCAGTCGATTGCAGCACTTCAAACCATTTTGTTGTGAATCCCTTCAAGGGAAAAGACACAATGCTGCTGTCATTGAAGGCGAAGACCGGCAAAAGAATGGCCGGCGCATAGAGAAACACCAAAAACAGAGCGACATACCATTTAAACAGATATCCTTTGCCACGCATCATTTGGGTCCTCGCATAAATTTCCTATTCATCCAGACGAATACCAAGGTCACACATGTCACGATGACCATAGCAGAAATGGCCAAGGCTGCCCCTAAGGGCGCATTATTTGCCTTTTTGAACTGCAACTCGATCATATTGGAAATCATCAACCCATTCGGACCACCCACCAATCGCGGCGTGACGTAATCGCCGATGGTGGGAATGAAAACAATGATGGTCGCCGCAATCACGCCTGGCATCGACAAGGGCAATGTCACCCGCAAAAACCGGCGCAGCCGGTTGTCGCCCAAGTCCTCTGCCGCTTCAATCAAAGAGCGATTCACCCGCTCCAGCGCGACGAAAATCGGCAAAATGGCGAAGGGCACCCAAGAATGGGCCAATGTCAATACCACTGCGTTTTGATTGTATAAGATAAAGCTCAAAGGCTGTTCAATCAGCCCAAGCCCCATGAGGCTGCCATTAACCACGCCGTTATAACCCAAGATCACCTTCCAAAGAAAAATTCGCATCAGATAGCTGGTCCAAAACGGGATCGTAATCAAAAAGATCCACATGGCTTTGCGCTTGGGCGTAACATGAAAAGAAATAAAATAGGCAACAGGATAGGCCAAAAGCACCGTTAAAGCCGTCACAAATATTGAGATCTTGAGCGAGCGGGCCATCAGATATTGATACATTGGCTCGCTCCAAGCCGTCTTGTAATTCTCAAGCGAAAAACTGCGATCTAAAGTCAGATAGTTTTGTGTCCAAAAACTGAGCGCCAGCACCATGATCAGAGGGACAGCCAACATCAAAAGCGTAAACACCAGCGTGGGGCTGATCAAAGCCATCCCCTGTGCGCCCTCACCCCGCAGCCGTTTTCGCAACCCAGTCACCTATTCAATCCCCTTCGCCAAAAGCGTATCATTGACATGCGCCATTTGCCCCGGTTTGGGTGGAACCGGCTGCTCCATAACCGGCAAAAGCTGGCGCAAATGGTCGTGATAGGTCTTCACCCCATATTCCAAATCCGACAATATAACGCCATCATATGCAGAGGATTTTGTTGCCTCGCAAGACCAAACCATAAGCATCTGATCCTCTTCAGCCGTATCGCGGTCAATCCGTCCACTCAAATAGCGCGCGGCCTTCATTTCGCGGCTTTCCTTTGCGCGCCTGTAGCACATTCCGCGCTGCACCGTTTGTTCAGCAGATTGAGGCACTTCTTGGTAGTAAATAACACTGTCGGGATAAAGGCCGAGAACGAAATTGGGGAACATGCCAAAATAGATCCATTGGCGCCTTTGATGCAGCGGAAGCCGATCTGCCTCTGGCAAAATCTCGCGGTATTTCCTCACACTCCAGCGATGACCATAGGCCTCATTGAAAGTCCCAACCGACCGCGAAGTGCCATTGACGTAGGGCTCATCAAAGTAGCCATCGCCATAGAGCTGATGCAGCCCCGGATGGGCTTGGCGCACATGATAGCCCTCATTGTCCACATCGCGCACAGATTTCCAATTCACCGGCAGGAGATCATCCATCGAGTTGCTGTCGGTGGGCACCATATTGGCCAAATCATAGGGGGCAATTTCATCGTCAAACCGGGCCAAAACCTCAGCCACAGAAGGCTGGGGACCGGCTTGGAACCGAATGAAGACCAGGCCATTCCAGATTTCCATCTCCAGCGGTTTCAGGCCCCATTTCTCGGCTTGCATCGGCGGAAAACTATCCCGATTGGCGATTCCGCGCAGCCCACCGTCCAAATTATAGGCCCAACCATGATAGGGGCAGACCATCGCTTTATTACAGACCCCACGCGCTTCCGGCACAATCCGCGATCCACGATGCCGGCATAGGTTGTGAAAGGCCCGCAAAATGCCGTCATGACCGCGGATCACCAGCGCCCGCTCACCGGCCACATCAAAGGTGACATAGGCGCCAATATCTGCCGCTTCATTCACATGGCAGACAAATTGCCAATGGGTTTTGAACAGGGTCTCGCATTCAAGGTCAAACAATTCCTGCGAAAAATAGGCCCAACCGGGCAAGCCAGAGCGGTCCCAATCTTTTGGCAATGCGATATCTGCAGTCATATAGGGCTCCAATCAATATGCCCCTGTATGGAACAACTTGACCCCCCAAATATCAATACAAATTTCGCCAACCATCCGGAATTCATGCGCATCCGCCCCGTGGGTTGGTCGCTAACTGCGCAGCCAAAACAGAGTAATGGCGGGGAAAGCCACGAGCAAAATCACCCGCGCAATGTCAGAGGCCACGAAATACATCACCACCTTATAGGTCTGCACCAAGGGCGTGCTGCGATCCATCGCATTGATGACAAAAAGGTTCATGCCGACGGGAGGGGTAATGAGCCCTACTTCCACTACGATCAACACCAATATTCCAAACCAAATGGCGATGTGCTCTTGGCTCATGCCAAAGTCAAGTTCCACGATGACCGGAAAGAAGATCGGAATGGTCAATAAAATCATCGACAAGCTGTCCATCAAACAGCCAAACACCAGGTAGAACAACAATATCAGACTCAGGACCACCCAGGGGCTAAAGCCCTGGCTCACCACAAAGTTCGAAATCTCTTGCGGCACCTGCGTCAGAGCCAAAAACCCATTGTAAAAAGCCGCACCAAGAATGATGAAAAAAATCATTGCACTGGATTTCGCGGTGACAAGGAAGCTCTCAATCAAGGTGCTCCGGGTCAAACCTTTGTTCATCCAGGCGATGAACCCAGTGCCCGCCGCGCCAACCGCTGCCCCCTCCGTGGGTGTAAACCAGCCCTGATAGATACCGCCGACGACCAAGGCAAATACCATCAACACCGGCCAGACTTTAATCAAGGCCGCAAAACGTTCGGCATAGGGCACCGGCGCTTTCACACCCGCCGCTTCCGGGTGCAGCCGGACATAGATTGAAATGGCGATCACATAGCCAAGTGCTGCCAAAATTCCCGGAATGAAGGCTGCAAGAAACAGTTTGGCAATGTTTTGCTCGGTTAAAATCGCATAGATGACCAAGACAATTGAAGGCGGAATCAAAATGCCTAAGGTGCCACCGGCTGCCAAAGTGGCGGTGGAAAAGCCGCCAGAATATCCGTATTTACGCAATTCAGGCAAAGCGACCCGCCCCATGGTCGCCGCAGTGGCCAGTGATGAGCCGCAAATCGAGCCGAACCCGGCGCAAGCCCCAATCGCCGCCATAGCAATGCCCCCCTTGCGATGGCCTAAAAAGCTCTCAGCCGCTTTGAACAGAGCGCTGGACATGCCCCCCAGGGTCGCAAAATGCCCCATCAGCAAAAACATCGGCACGATCGACAAAGAATAGCTGGAAAACGTGCTGAAGGTTTCAGACTTCAAGCGGGCCAGCGGCAAATTGAAACTGCCGGTGGTGAAATATAGCCCGACCAAACCCACCAAAAACATGGCAAGACCAATGGGCACGCGGATGAAAATCAATATCAGCAGCGCCGGAAAAGACGCTAGGCCAATCTCTAAGTTGCTCATAGGTCCAGCCCTGCCTCTTGTGACAATATATCGGCCCCACGCAGCATTTCCACCGCGCGAATACCGGCCACATATAAAGCAATCACCGCTGTCAGAATGGATCCTGACAGGCTGGCCGCATAGGCCCACCAAATCGGAAATTGCAACAAAAAGGTGGTGTCGCCATAGCGCTGTTTTGACAGCATACCATTGTAAAGCTGATAGGCGATTACGATCAGGACAGCGGCAAAAATCACATCAATGCAAAACTGTAACGCCCGATTAACCCGGGTTGGCAATTTTGCTGTAAAAATATCGACAGAGGCATGGCCTGCGGAAATTTGGCACAAGGGCAAAAAAGCGAAAATGGCAAAGGCCACACCCGCTTCGACCAATTCGAAATCACCATTGATCGGCCCGATACCCAAAGCCAGCGCCCAAGCCGAAAGGCCGGGCATCACAGTGCCAACCCAGCCGTGCAGCACCCCGTTTAAACTGCGTCCAATTACGGACAAACAAATCAAGATAATCAAAAGAGTTAAAACCAGCCCACCGCAGATCGCCATGAAACGCGCTGCCTGCGTCGCCAAATTCCTCATGTAACCGCCCCGTCTTAGAAATAGAAAAACGCTGCGCGAAACACCCCGCGCAGCGTCACTTGTGGATTAGCGATTTAATTTGCGTTCATCAATGCGGTTGCTTGATCAATCATAGCCTGCCCATCGAGACCGCGGCCAGTCATCTCTTCAATCCATGCCCCATAGACGGGCTGGGCCGCCTCTGCCCAAACGGCCGATTGCGCCGCGTCCAAGGTGACGATCTTATTGCTCCGAGCCACCGCTACATCGCGGCCTGGCGTGTCATAGGCTTGCTGGGTCGTGCCGGCAAATACGGAAAACTCGAGACCTGAGTTGTCTTCTATCACCGCTTGCAAATCTGCGGGCAGATCCGCAAATTTATCCTTATTCATCACCAAGACAAATGTGACCGTGTAAAGCATCGGGCCAGTAAATTCCGTGTGATGCTCAACCAGCTCTGGCACTTTCAGTGCCTTCGTCACCTCCCAAGGGATGGTTGTGCCGTCGATCACACCTTTGGACAATGCCTCTGGCACCGCTGGCACGGGCATGCCGACAGGGGTGGCACCCAGCTCTTTGAGCATCGCGTTGACCTGGCGCGACGCACCACGAATTTTCATGCCATTGAAATCCGACGGGACCGTCACAGCCTTATTGGCATGAATAACACCCGGACCGTGCACCCAACCGCCCAGCACTTTCAAATTGCCAAATTCGCGCTCGGCGATATCTGCCTCCAACATTTTCCAGAATGCAGCAGAGGCAGGCCCGGCATCATTCACCAGGAACGGCAGCTCAAAAACTTCAGTTGATGGATAACGGCCTGGCGTATAGCCCACAACATTCCAGGTGATATCAATCACACCATCCAGCACCTGGTCGATCAACTCAGGCGGCTTGCCACCCAATTGCATTGCCGCATAGCGGTTAATTTCGATGCGACCGCCAGAGGCCTCCTCAACCTTATCGGCCCAAACGTCGATAATTTTCGAAGGAATTGTCGCCTGCGCGGGCAAAAAACTCTGGAGGTTAAAGCTGTAATCGGCGGCATATGCAACACTGGACATTGCCAAAGCCGCAACGGCACCGCTTAAGGTTTTGTGAAAGATCGAATGAAAAGCCATGATATATCCCTGCCAATAGTGACTGCCATCACTGTACGATAAACCGTCAACCAATCAACAAAAAAGTCTCATTATCTGCCGTTTTAGACCGGCAGGGCTCGAAACGCGAACTCAGAATTGAAAGTCACACAAGCATGTGGCAACACAAGGCAAACGAAAAAGGATCTCATATATGCCCCATCCCCTCCTCACCCAAGGCGATATTGATGCCTTTCAACGCGATGGTGTGATCTTGGTCAAAGGCCTATTTGCCGATCATGTAAAGACCCTGAGGGCCGGCATTGCGCGCAACATGAGCGCACCGGGCCCCTATGCAGCCGAGAACTTGAAATCCGGCGAAGCCGGGCGATTTTTCGATGATTATTGCAATTGGACCCGCATTCCAGAATTTGAAACTGTGCTGCGCGACAGCCCTGCGGCAGCAGTGGCCGCAGATTTAATGGACACGCAGCGCGTCCAAATGTTTCACGATCATATTTTGGTGAAAGAACCTGGCACATCTAAAGCCACCCCTTGGCATCAAGACGGGCCTTATTATTTTGTGGGTGGCCAGCAAAATGTGAGTTTTTGGAGCCCTCTTGATCCGGTCACCGAAGCCTCGCTTCGCTGCGTTGCCGGCAGCCATAAATGGGCCAAACCTGTCTTGCCGACCCGCTGGCTGGCCGAAGAAAGTTTCTATCCCAATGAGGACGACTATATGCCCGTGCCAGACCCTGAGGCCGAAGGCATGGAGATTCGCGAATGGGCGATGGAGCCCGGCGATGCGGTGGCGTTTAACTTTGGCATTCTGCACGGGGCGCGTGGAAATGACAGTCACCAGCGCCGCCGGGCCTTCTCTTTGCGGCTTGTGGGCGATGACGCGCGCTATGTGGAGCGCCCGGGTCCAACCTCTCCCCCCTTCCCCGGTCATGAGATGCAGCCAGGCCAGAAGCTGCGCGCCGATTGGTTTCCAGTGATTTTTGACCGCGGCTCATCAGCGGGCTGAAGCGCGGTAAAACCGCGTCCTAGACCGCGTCAAAATCCAAAACAACCAAGTCTGATCGCGGCTTGAATTGGCAGGCCAAAACATAGCCCTGTTCGATTTCCCAGGGCTCGAGCGAAAAGTTCTGTGCCATCTCCCCCTCCCCTTGGCTTAACTTGCACCGGCAGGTCGCGCACATGCCATTGGCGCAAGAATACGGCAGCTCAAGCCCAGACTGGCTCGCCGCATCAAGCAACATATCGCCCGCCTCCATAGCGAACCCACGCCGCGCGCCATCCAACACCACCTCAACCCGCGCGCCGCGGGCAGCGGAGGTCTTTTGAGCCGCACCGGCAATCGGCAAGGGGCTGGACGGGGTGAAGAGCTCAAATTTGATCCGCTCAGGCGGCACGCCCAAAACCGTCAAAGCCTCTGACGCCGCTGTGATCATCGGCTGCGGACCACAGATATAGATCGCATCATAGTCCATTGGAGAAATAAGCCCGCGTGTGGCCATAGTGCTCAGTTTCTCTGCATCCATGCGCCCATTGAAGAGCGCCACATCCTGGGCCTCCTCATCCATCACATGGGTCATCAAAAATCGTGTGAGGTACCTGTCTTTGAGATCGTCGAAGGCTTGGCGAAACATAATGCTTTCGGTGTTGCGATTGGCATAGCAAAGGGTCACCGTGCTATCGGCTTCTCCGGCCAATACCGATTGTGCAATCGATTTGATCGGCGTCACCCCCGAGCCCGCGGCTAAGAGCAAATAGTTGTGCCGCCCGCCAATCGGTGCAGTGAACCGCCCCTGCGGTGGCATAACCTGCAACACATCGCCGGGCTTCAGGCTCAAAGCAAAACTCGAAAAAGCTCCGCCCTCAATTTTCTTGATCCCAACCGAAATCTGCGGCGCGCCCAGCGCAGAGCAAATCGAATAGGATCGGCGCAAGTCCTGCCCATCGACCATGGCGCGAAGAGTCAAATATTGCCCAGGCTCAAAAACAAATTCGGAGGCCAAAGCCGCTGGTATCTCAAAACTAAGCTCGACCGAGCTGGCGGTATCGGCGCGCACAGTGCTGATTGTCAAATCATGAAATCTCAGTTTGGCCATCGCAGCCTCTCCTCAAATACATTTGAAATAATCGAAGGGCTCATGACAGGCGTTGCACCGATACTGAGCCTTGCAGGCTGTGGAGCCAAATTCCGAAAGTTTGGACGTCTGCGTTGACGCACAGCGGGGGCAAGCCACTGTGATCTCACCAAAGAGCGCCCGTTTCGATGAAGAGCCCACCACAGGCGGCGCAATCCCATAGGCACGCAGTTTTTCCCGCCCCGCTTCGGTGATCCAGTCTGTGGTCCAAGCTGGCGCGAGGACCCGTTCAATCACAGGATCAAAACCGGCCTGCCGCAGCGCAGCCTCAATGGCCAATTCAATCGCCAGAACCGCCGGGCATCCCGAATAGGTGGGGGTGACCTGGGCCACTGCGCGCCCCTGATCATCAATGTCGACAGCCCGCAATATGCCCAATTCTGCCACGGTGACCGCTGGCACCTCGGGGTCCAAAACAGCCGCTGCGGCCGCCCAAGCGCGGCGAGCCTCGAGCGCTACCATGTCATATCTGGAAAGCTACGCTGCATAAATTGCAGCTGCGCCAAAAGATGGCCCATGGCTTCGGTATGCATCCCCCGCCGGCCCCCCTTTTGCGCATAGACATCTGTCGGCGGAACGAGCCTGGCCTCCGCGAATACCTGCTCAACATCCGCTTGCCATGCGGGCTGCAACGTTTGAGTGTCTGGCAATATACCGCCCGCAATAACATCGCAGATGTCTTGATCTACAATAAAAAATTCGCCCGTATAAGGGGCCAAAACCGCCACGGCCTCGGCCATGCGCCGCGCACTTTCATCGGTTCCATCTCCCAGACGGATCACCCATTGCGCACAATGGCGGCGGTGATACTCTGCCTCTTTCACGGCCTTGGCCGCAATCGCCGCAAGAGTGGCATCCGCTGACTGCTCAGCCGCCTGCCAGAACAATTGCATGAAACTGGCAAAGTAAAACTGCCGCAACATCGTATGGGCAAAATCCCCATTGGGCAGCTCACAAATCAGTAAATTTCGGTAAGCACGCTCCAGTCGGCCGAAGGCCAAAGCATCCTCATCACGCCCCGCGCCTTCCAATTCACCGGCATAGCTGTAGAGCGCACGCGCTTGACCAATCAGATCCAGCGCAATATTGGGCATGGCCAGATCTTCTTCGAGCATGGGGGCGTGGCCGCACCATTCCGACAGGCGGTGTCCCAATATCAAGTGATCATCCGCCAGCCCAATCAAAGCTGTCACCAGTGAGGCCGGCATCACATATGCCCCACATCATCTGGAATTTCATAAAAGCTGGGGTGGCGATAGATTTTATCCTCGGCCGGATCAAATAGTGACCCGCGGTCTTGTGGATCAGAGGCCACAATCTGCGCCGATGGGATAACCCAAACCGACAGCCCCTCGCCGCGGCGGGTATAGACATCGCGCGCCGCTTGTAGCGCCATTTCAGCATCCGCCGCATGCAGCGAGCCGCAGTGACGATGCGCCAGCCCATTGCGCGGGCGGATAAACACTTCCCACAGTGGAATTTCTTCAGATTCGCTCATGTGGTCTTTTCCTCCTGCCTCACTCAGCAGCCAGAGCTGTGGATTGGCGCGCCGCGCGTTTATTGGCATGAGCAATCGCCGCCTCGCGAACCCAAGCCCCGTCTTCCCAGGCCTTTTTGCGCGCCGCCACACGAGCTTTGTTCAATGGACCATTCCCCTTGACCACAGCCCAAAACTCATCCCAATCAATTTCGCCATAGTCATAGCGCCCCTCCGCCTCATTCCAGGCCAAGGCTGGATCTGGCAGAGTTAAGCCCAAGCGCTGCGCCTGTGGCACGGTGGCATCCACAAATTTCTGCCGCAGCTCATCATTGGTGAACCGCTTGATCTTCCAGCGCGTAGATTGATCCGAATGCTCGCTTGCCCCATCGGGCGGGCCAAACATCATCAATGCGGGCCACCACCAGCGATTCAACGCATCCTGCGCCATCTCCTTTTGCGCCGCGCTCCCTTCGGCCAGTTTCAGCATGATCTCATAGCCTTGGCGTTGGTGAAAACTCTCTTCCTTACACACGCGGATCATGGCCCGTGCATAAGGCCCGTAGGAGCAGCGGCACAAAGGCACTTGGTTCATAATGGCGGCCCCATCCACCAACCAACCAATGGCACCGATATCGGCCCATGTTTGGGTGGGATAATTGAATATGGAGGAATATTTTGCCTTGCCGGAAATCAATTCCTCGGTCATCTGCTTCCGGCTCACCCCGAGGGTTTCAGCGGCAGAATAGAGATATAAGCCATGCCCACCTTCATCTTGCACCTTAGCCAATAGCGCGGCCTTGCGCCGCAAGGTTGGTGCACGGGTGATCCAATTGCCCTCTGGCAACATGCCGACGATTTCTGAATGCGCATGCTGACCAATTTGGCGGATCAAGGTCTTGCGATACGCCTCTGGCATGGGGTCGTTTGGCTCAATTTTCTCATCCGCATCAATGCGCGCTTGGAAAGCCGCCAAAAACTCCGGCGTTTCGGTGGTCTGTTCGCCAGATCCAATCAGTCCTTGTGAGTACATCCATTCTCTCCCGAATATTGCCTCGAGTATATATTACAAAAATTAATAATTCAATATTATTTTGTAACACATTTAAAGCGAGTCTTGCATTCAGGAGCCCCATCGCTCATCCGCAGCAATTGCGGGTAGAGATCGGCCAGCGCGCGATGCGCATGCGCCAAGGGCCAATCGTCAAGCGGAGCCTCAATGGCGGGATAGCGCAGCACCAAGCGGCGCCAAAAATGCACAAGCAATACCCGAGTCACCCGCGCCTGCGGTGCCGTCAGAGCACGCCCGTCAAGAGCGCCGCAAAGGCGGGCAATCAAAGCGCAGCTCTCTGCATTCAATGCGGGAAACACTTGGTTGCGCGCCCAGTCGGAAAAGATCAGGGGCGCGCTGTCAAAAATTACAAGCCTGTCACGCCAGGGTATCAATCCCTCGGGCATAGCCGCATCAGGCCAGCAGGCAAGCCGCGCCCCAAAAATTAACGGCGGGCGGGCCGCGCAATCTTTTTGCAACTGGGCCAAATCCGCATCCGGCCCGATCAAACCATAACACCAGTGTTGAATGTCTTGCGGGGCCGCGTAAATCCACCGCGCCGCTCTGTGATACTGCTCCAGACCGGTGCTTGAGAAGCGATAGAATGCTTGCCGCCCCGCGCGCCGTCCCGCAACCAAGCCTTCCTTGGACAGGCGCGACATGGCCGTTCGCACCGCTTGCGGCTCAATCTCAAGTGCGGCGCAGAGCTCCAGAAGCGCAGACATCGAAATCTCGCCCCCCTCCGGTTCCGCCAACTCGCCCAAAATCGTGACAATCACCGACCAGACCCGCAACCGCCCCTGAGCGTGCAGATGGTGAATCAATTGGGCAAGAGGCGCAGGCTGCTCCGTCATGCCCCTTTGGTTTCACCATATGAATTCATGGTCAACAATTCATATTCTGCTACCAAATCGCGATCTTGGTTGCGCAGGGCTACGTACCAGCGCACTTCACCATAGGCATCGGTGCGGCGCGTCTTGCGCTTGACTGTCAGCTGCACAGAAATGCGGTCACCCGCCACGACCGGCTTTTGAAATGACAGCCCATTGAGCCCCGTATTGGCCAGCACCGGGCCAGGGTTTGGCTCAACAAAGAGACCTGCGGCAAAGCTTAGCAACAAATACCCATGCGCAACACGGTCTGGAAAGAACGGATTGGCCTTGGCCGCCGCGGCATCCATATGCGCATAAAACCGATCGCCGGTAAACTCAGCAAAATGCTCAACATCTGCCAGCGTGACCTCACGCGCATCGGTATGGAGGGTCTCGCCGATCTGAAGCGCATCAAAACTGCGCGTAAACGGATGCGCCGGCTCCGTATGCTCAGCCGCGCCTGTCACCCAGATCCCGGTGATGGCTGAAAGCATATCCGGGCTGCCTTGAATGGCGCAGCGTTGCATGAAATGTTTCACCCCGCGCAAACCGCCCAATTCCTCTGAACCGCCCGCCCGACCTGGCCCGCCATGCACCATATGGGGCAAGGGCGCGCCATGGCCTGTGCTTTCAGCTTGAGATATCCGGTCATTGAAATAGAGGCGGCCATGAAACGCCCCTGCGCCCAAAACAACCTGCCGCGCGACCTGCGGATCATGGGTGATGACAGAGGCCACTAATGAGCCGCCACCTTTGTTCAATAAGCAAATTGCATGGGGCAAGTCGCGATAGGCCATGACCGTGGAGACCGGGCCAAAAGCCTCGATCTCATGGAGTGTTGTGGCCGCATCGGGATCCGGGCAATGCAGCAAGACAGGCGACATAAATGCGCCATTTTTTGCATCAGCGCCGCTGACCAAACACTGCTGCGCATCGCCGTAGACCGGGTCGCATTCACGCGCGAGAAGCTGCAATTTGTCACGCACGTCCTCGCGTTGCGCCAAAGAGACCAAAGCACCCATCTGCGTATCGCGCTGCGCCGGGTGGCCAATTTTCGTCGCGGCCAGCCGCTCTGACAATGCCGCATTCACCGCCTGCACATGAGCCTCTGGCACCATAATGCGGCGAATGGCTGTGCATTTTTGCCCGGCCTTGGTGGTCATTTCACGATGCACCTCGGTGATGAAAAGTTCAAACTCCGGCGAACCCGGCTTGATATCCGGCCCAAGCACGGAGCCATTCAAACTGTCTTGTTCAGCGGTGAAGCGCACGGCATTTTGCAACAATGAGGGGCGGCTGCGCAGCGCCATCGCTGTGGCGGCACTGCCTGTGAACCCCACCGTGTCTTGCGCGTCCAGACAGTCCAAAAGATCCCCGGTGCCGCCCATGATGAGCTGAAGCGCGCCTTCGGGCAAAATACCGCTATCTGCGATCAACCGCACCACAGCCTGCGTTAGGTAGCCGGTGTCGCTGGCCGGTTTGACCAGGCTTGGCACCCCGGCCAAGAGACTGGGGGCAAGCTTTTCCAACATGCCCCAAACTGGAAAGTTGAACGCATTAATTTGCAGCGCGATCCCTTGGCGCGGTGTCAAAACATGCTGGCCCAGGAAACTGCCGTCGCGGCTGAGCATCTCCACTTCCCCATCGGGCAGAACAAACCCTTCCGGCATTTCCCGGCGCCCTTTGGACGCATAGACCAACAAGGTGCCAATGCCGCCGTCGATATCTATCTGGCTGTCCGCAAGCGTGGCGCCCGTCAGGAAGGACAATTCATAAAGCGCTTTGCGATGTGCCTTGAGATGCAAAGCAAGCGCTTTGAGCATTCGCGCGCGATCGTGAAAATTCATGGCACGCAGCGCTGCCCCCCCGTGGGTTTTGGCGTAGCCGCGCATCGCAGCCACATCTGGCACCGCGCCCAGAACGCCGAGGGTCTCACCGGTCACCGCCGAGCAAACCTGCCGCCCACTGCCATCTGAACGCAGCCAATGGCCCATCGCATAGCTCGAAAAATGATCTTGATCCAACACCGGCACACCCCTGTTCAAAACTTGTAATATTAATTGACCAAGCGGTCGGTCTATGCAAGTTATTTGTATATCCCCCATTGGAGGCCCGCATGTCCGACACGATCCTTACCCAACACCATGACGGCTGGATGCAGATCACATTGAACCGTCCAGATCGGCTCAACGCCTTCAATGATGAGATGCATGCCGCGCTCACCGCAGCGCTGAAACAGGCAGAAAAGCCCGAAGTCCGCGCGCTATTGCTGACCGGTGCGGGGCGCGGGTTTTGTGCGGGGCAAGATCTTGAGGGGCGCGATCCGCGCAGTTTGGGCGGCCCGCCAGATCTGGGGCATACCCTGAGCACCCTCTACAATCCTCTGGTGCAGCGCCTACGCAATCTGGCCAAACCCGTGGTCTGCGCAGTCAATGGGGTCGCCGCTGGAGCGGGCGCCAATATTGTATTTGGCTGCGATATCGTCTTGGCAGCCAATACGGCAAAATTTGTGCAGAGTTTTGCCAAAGTTGGATTGATACCTGATGCGGGGGGCACCTATCATTTGACCCAAATCTTGGGGCCGCTGCGCGCCAAAGCCTGGGCTATGACCGCCACACCCATCACAGCGCAAACCGCCCAAGACTGGGGATTGGTTTGGCAATGTTTCGAAGCTGACGCGCTTTTGGATGCGGCACAGAAGATGACCGCCGATCTGGCCCGCGGCGCGACCCTTGGCTTGGCCCAGACCAAACATGCCATTCACAAAGCGGGGCAAATGGATCTTGAGGCACATATGGCGCTTGAAGCCGAAATTCAACGTGCTTGCGGCCAATCCGCAGATTACCTCGAGGGCGTCACGGCCTTTCTCGATAAGCGCCCTGCACAATATTCAGGACGCTAAAATGCCATTAACTGCGCAACAAATTGCCGAAAAATCCTCTGAGGCCTTGGGCGCTCATGATGCGGCCAGTCAAGCGCTCGGGCTGCGTGTCACCCATATCGCGCCCGGACAGGCCAATGTGACTATGCAAATCACGGAGCACATGCTCAACGGCCATGGGATATGTCATGGTGGTTTGATATTCACCCTTGCCGATACCGCCTTTGCCCACGCCTGCAACAGCTACAATCAACGGGTCGTGGCCCAGACCTGCTCTGTCAGCTTTCTGGCCCCTGGCCAATTGGGCGACCACCTCACAGCCACGGCCCGCGAACTGCACCGCGCCGGGCGCAGCGGCATTTATGACATTGAAGTCACCCGCGCCACGGGCGAGGTGATTGCTCAGTTTCGGGGACACTCCCGCAGCATCAAAGGGCAGCATTTTGAGGAGTCCCAGCCATGACTGAAGCCTATCTTTGTACCGGGCGTCGCAGCGCGATTGGTCGTTTTGGTGGCGCTTTGGCGCAAACCCGGCCCGATGATCTTTTGGCCCATGTGATCCGTGCCACCATCGCCGATGTGCCGGGTCTCGATCCTGCGGCCATTGACGATGTCATCATGGGCTGTGCCAATCAGGCCGGAGAGGACAATCGCAATGTGGCCCGCATGGCGGCCCTATTGGCCGGGTTGCCACAGAGCGTGGCCGGCGTCACGCTGAACCGATTGTGCGGTTCTGGACTGGACGCAATCGCCATGGGTGCCCGCGCCATCAAAGCCGGTGAGGCGGATCTCATTCTGGCCGGCGGCGTGGAAAGCATGACCCGCGCGCCCATGGTCATGCCCAAGGCCGATAGCGCCTTTTCGCGAAAAGCTGAAATTTTCGACACAACCATCGGATGGCGCTTTGTCAATCGCGAGATGAAGGCACAATTTGGCATCGACAGCATGCCAGAAACAGCGGAAAATGTCGCCGCAGATTTTGGCATATCGCGCGCCGATCAAGACGCCTTTGCCCATCGCAGCCAGTCCCGCGCGGCCAAAGCTCAAGCCTCTGGGCGATTTGCTCGGGAAATCACACCGATATCTCTGCCGCAACGGCGCGGTGACCCGATCCTCTTTGACACAGATGAGCACCCCCGCACGACCAGCCTTGAAAAACTCGCCAGCCTGACAACACCGTTTCGGCAAAATGGCACAGTTACAGCCGGCAATGCGTCGGGCGTCAATGATGGGGCCGCGGCGCTCATCATCGCCTCACAGGCTGCGGTCGAGCGCTTTGGTCTCACCCCTATGGCCCGCATTCTTGGCACGGCCGTGGCAGGCGTGGCTCCGCGCATCATGGGCATTGGTCCCGCGCCAGCCAGCGAAAAGCTCTTGCAGCGGCTTGGGCTGACGATGTCAGACATCGATGTGGTCGAATTGAACGAAGCCTTCGCCGCCCAGGGGTTGGCGGTCATGCGGCAGCTTGGCCTGGCCGATGATGCCGAGCATGTGAACCCCAATGGCGGCGCCATAGCTCTTGGCCACCCGCTGGGCATGTCCGGGGCGCGTCTGGTTTTGACCGCTGCCCATGAAATGCAGTTAAACGGCCACAAACGCGCCCTATGCACCATGTGCATCGGCGTGGGGCAAGGCATTGCTATGATACTTGAGAAACTGTGAGACGAGATCGATGAAAGATTTATCCCCAAAACCCGGAGATTTAAGCGCAATCGAAACCGCCAGCCGCGATGAGATCGAAGCGCTGCAACTTGAGCGGATGCACTGGTCTTTGACCCATGCCTACACCAATGTGCCCCATTACAAACAGAGCTTCGATGCGGCCGGCGTGCATCCCGATGACCTGAAATCTCTGGCCGATTTAGCCCGCTTTCCGTTCACCTTGAAAACTGACTTGCGGAGCAACTACCCCTTTGGCCTCTTCGCCGTGCCACGCAGCCAGGTCAACCGCATTCACGCCTCCTCTGGCACCACAGGTCAGCCAACAGTGGTGGGCTATACCAAAGCTGATTTGGCGATGTGGGATGAGGTGATGGAGCGCTCCTTGCGCGCCTCCGGTCTGCGCCCTGGAGATTTGCTCCACAATGCCTATGGCTATGGGCTTTTTACCGGCGGATTGGGCGTTCATGGCGGCGCCGAAAAAATGGGGCTGACGGTGGTTCCAGTCTCTGGCGGCATGACCGAACGGCAGGTGCGTTTGATCGAAGACTTTCAAGCCACTGGGATCACAGTCACCCCCTCCTATATGCTTTCAATTCTGGACGAATACCGGCGTCAGGGGATCGACCCGCGCAACTCCCCGCTGCAAGTGGGTATTTTTGGCGCCGAGCCTTGGACCAATGCAATGCGCGAGGAGGTCGAGCAATCGTTTGATATGCATGCGGTGGATATTTATGGCCTCTCGGAGGTGATGGGGCCCGGCGTGTCCTGCGAATGCGTCGAAAGCAAAGACGGGCTGCATATTTGGGAAGACCACTTCTACCCAGAGGTCATTGACCCTGAGACCGGCGCGGTTCTGCCCGATGGGGCGCTTGGTGAATTGGTCTTCACATCTCTAACCAAACAGGCCTTTCCAATCATCCGCTACCGTACCCGCGATCTGACCCGCCTCCTTGCTGGCACGGCGCGCAGCATGCGGCGGATGGAGAAAGTGACCGGTCGCAGCGATGACATGATGATCCTGCGCGGGGTCAATGTTTTTCCCACGCAGATCGAAGAGCAATTGATGAAAGTGCCTCAGCTGGCCGCCCATTTTCAAATTGAATTGGTCAAAAAGGGCCCAATGGATCACATGATTGTGCATGTCGAAGGCGACAAAGCTGCGGGCGACACCCTGGCAACGCTGATCAAGGCCAATGTCGGCATCACGGCAGAGGTGCGCGCGGGCGCGGACAACTCGGTGGCCCGATCGCAAGGCAAAGCCGTTCGGGTCATTGATAACCGAGCAGCGCGCTAACCTGTGGCCCGCCCCATCGCCAAGGATCACCGCGAAAAACGCAGCGCAATCTTGAAACAGGCCGCGGTCTATTTCGCAGAGCATGGCTATGATCGCGCGTCTGTCAACGGGGTCGCGGGAGCCTGTGGCATTTCCAAGTCACTGATTTATCACTACTATGACAGCAAAGAACAACTGCTCTTTGACATTTTACATAGCCATCTCACGACGCTTTATGACGGCCTAAGAGCTCTACCACCGGCGGCGGATCCTGAGGCACAGCTGCGTCAACTGGTGAGAAAACTGCTACAGATGTACCGTGGCGCAGATGCGGAGCATAGATTGCAGTTGCAAAGCACAACAGCCCTGCCCAAGGCGCAACGCCAGATCCTTGCAGACATCCAAAGGTCAATCGTCAAAGAATTTTCCGAGGCCATTCACGCGGCAGCACCCCAATACCTCGGGCAAGCGCCAGATCATTTGCGACCACTGACCATGTCGCTCTTTGGCATGGTTAATTGGTTCTACCTCTGGCACCAACCCGGCCGCGGCTTGAACCGGGAAGCCTATGCGGATCTGGCGACCGAAATTCTCTTAGGCGGCTTGGCGCGCCTTCAAGACCAGGCGCACTCACCTTAATCCGCAGGGGCCAGAATATGCCCCATGCGCTGCATCGCCAGGCTGTAGCCCTGGACGCCGAACCCCGCAATCACCCCATCTGCGCGCAAAGAGACATAGGAGGCATGCCTAAAACTCTCGCGTTTATGCACATTTGAAATATGCACCTCGAGAACCGGTCCTTCAAAGGTATGCAAAGCATCAAGCAAAGCCACCGAAGTATGAGTGAAGGCTGCTGGGTTAATGATAATGCCCGCTGAGGTTTGCCGCGCTGTGTGGATCATGTCTATCAGCGCGCCCTCATGATTGCTTTGCATCAACTCGCAGCGCAGACCGAATTGCGCCGCCACCGCCGCGCAGGAAGCTTCCACATCCTCTAATGTGTCATGCCCGTAAATCTCCGGCTGACGTTGTCCCAAAAGGTTTAAATTGGGACCGTTCAAAATTGTAATGAGTTGCGCCATGATCTCAGTTCCATCTCGTTTGTCATCTGGCCATGCCATAGTTTTGCAGCAATTGCGACTGTTTCTTGCCCTGTGCTGAAATTATGAGGCCAACTCGCAGATCACATCATAGGCAAATTGCACGTCGTCTTGGGTCACATCAAATTGACCAATCTGGAACCGCACGGCAATCTGCCCATCTACATTGGTTTGTGTAATATAGATCCGCCCATCGTCATTGATACGGTTTACAAAAGCAATCTGCGCCGCATCATCGCGCCCGATAAGTCGAAAGGTAAACAGGGACAAAACCGGCGCTGTGACAATCTCAAATTGCGGATGCTGTGACAGTTTTTCGGCTAAATCTTTCGCCCAAGCCACATGATTGCGCAGGCGCGACCGCAGGGCCTCAAGCCCATAGGAGCGCAGTAAAAACCATAGCTTTAAGGCCCGGAACCTCCGCCCCAGGGGCAAAGACCACTCCGAATAATTAATCACCCCGTCGTGGGCATGAGTTTTAAGATATTCCGGCTGAATGGCCAAAGTTTTCACCAAGCTTGCGGGATCTGCGAGGAAATGCGCAGAGCAATCAAACTGTGCACCCAGCCATTTATGTGGATTAAACACGAGGGAATCCGCGCCCTCAATTCCCGCCCAAAGCTCACGAAATTCAGGGCAGATCATTCCCGCGCCGGCCCAAGCAGCGTCCACATGACTGTAAAGGCCAAACTCTTTGGCCAGATCAAGCACTGCTGCAATATCATCGCAGGCGCCCGTGCCCGTGCCACCGGTACAGGCGATCAGCCCCGCCGGCAGATACCCTGCCGCAATATCGGCCTCAATCGCTGCGCGCAGCGCCGAGGGGTCCATGCCGCGGCGGGTGCCACAAATGGGGATACGCACGAGATTGTCTTGGCCAATGCCCGCCACCCAAATGGCGCGATCTACAGATGTGTGCACTTCTGCCGAGCAATAAATACGCAGCCGTGGCGCTCCGGACAGACCAGAGCGATTGCCCTGCCAATTCAACGCCCGCTCGCGCATGGTCAAGACCGCCGCCAATGTCGCAGAGGAGGCTGAATCTTGAATGACACCAGAAAATGAAGGGGGCAGACCAATGGCCTGGCGCAACCAATCGAGCATCACGGTTTCCATCTCCGTCGCCGCCGGTGATGTCTGCCAGAGCATACATTGCGCCGCAATGGTTGAGACCAGCATCTCCGCCAACATTGACGGAGGGGCCGCATTGGCTGGGAAATAGGCAAAAAACCTCGGGTGCTGCCAATGAGTCATTCCTGGCATCACAACCCGCTCAAAATCAGCCATGATCTTATCCATGGGCTGCGGTGCCTCTGGAGCGCTTTGCGCAATAAGAGCCGCCACATCCCCCGGCGCCGTCTGAGCCCGCACCGGGCGGTCGCGCAGAGTTTTATGGTAATCTGCGGCCCATTGAGAAATTTTCGCGCCCCAGTCAGAAAATTCATCCCAGTTCATTTTTCGCCCCTTCTGTTTGTATCACAGCCCCGGTGCGGGCCTCTAACCAAGGCCACAGTCACCGCCGATTGCGCACGATGCAGCATAGCCCTCCTCTCTGAGCCCGCAAGCACAACCGCTTGTGCTGTGCATTTTGTACAATTTGACATTGACCCCCGGCGCACAAAACGCCAGCTTCAAAGCGCAGAGCCGCAGCCCCGTGACGTCAGCGATGGGTGCCAAAAACTCGGGAGACCGCTTTGGATTTTCAAGGCAAAACGATTATCCTCACAGGTGCCGCAGGCGGCATTGGCGCGGCGCTCGCCCGTGAATTTGCCGCGCGTGGCGCGCAGTTGGCGCTCTGTGACCTCAATTGCTCCGCGCTGAGCGCGCTCGCCCAAGAGCTGGGCGCGCAGCCGATGGTCTGCGATGTGACCGTGGAAAGCGACATTCAATCCGTGGTGGCCCAAGTCGAAAAGACGCTTGGCCCCGTAGATATTTTCTTTTCCAATGCCGGGTTCAGCGCAGGCGAGCCAGATCATGCAGCCTCAGCGCCTGACACGATCTGGCAGGCCGCTTGGCAGGTTCATGTCATGGCGCATGTCTATGCCTGCCGTGCGGTATTGCCGGCCATGTTGGCGCGCGGCGAGGGCTATCTTGTGCAAATGGCTTCAGCTGCGGGGCTGCTCAACCAAATCGGCGATGCGGCTTATTCAACGAGCAAACACGCCGCCGTCGGTTTTGCCGAAGCCTTGGCCATTTCCCATGGTGACCAAGGCCTAAAAGTCTCAGTGGTTTGCCCGCAATATATCGCCACGCCAATGCTTGGCTACGACGATCCCGCCTCGGCAGCCTCACTTCCCGGTGTATTGAGCCCCAAAATCGCAGCCCAGCGCGTGGCTGATGCGATGGAGCAGGAACGCTTTTTGATCCTACCGCATCCGCAGGTGGCCGATTACATGGCCTTTAAGGCGGCTGAACCCGACAAATGGCTGGCCTCTATGCGCAAACTGCGCGCGCGGCTCGTGGCAAAATTGGGCAAGCTTGAGTTGAGGCAGATGCACAAATGGATGTGATCGCCATGTCGCTTCAAAGTTTGAGCGATTTTTGCATGGTGATTTCCGTCACACGATCATAGCCCGGATGGGCCGTGCGGGCCGTCTCAACAAATCCATATTTGCTGAATATCCGTTGGTTCTCCACCAGTTCAACACGCACCTGCAACTCAAGTTGCGGCAGGCTCATTGAGCGCGCCAAGGCCTCACATTCCGCCAGCACCCCATGCAGTAACCCCCGACCACGCAGATCGCTGGCAATCGCAATCTTTCCCAAATACAGCGCATGCGGCAAGGGCCGGGCCACAACGCAGGCGGTAACCGGATCACCCAAGGCCAACAGCCAGCTGTCCTGAGCCGCTGCGGCCAGCTTGGGCACGGTCAACTGGTGCATCGAGCTGGGCGGGTCGATACGTCCGGTCATATAGGCAAATGAGTCTTGAATTAACGTGAACACCTGCGCCAAGGCCGCCGTATCGCTGGGCTGCAAGCGCCGCACCGCGTGATGCATATCAGCCTGGCCAATCATGCGCTGATAAATCGCGGTTCCGTACCACTGACCAAATTTGCGTCCAACGTCCTGCAAGCTTCCCACATGGGCAAACCCGCAGCGTTCATGCAGCCGCGCGCTCTGCGGATTGGGCAAGGTCACTATGGCCACGGCTGTATGGAACCCGCGGGCCGCCAAATGTGCAAAGAGCGCACGATATAGCGCCTGCGCAACCCCGCGTCCCTGAGCGCGGGGCGCGAGGTAAACACTGACCTCTGCGGTACGGTCATAGGCCGGTCTGGGACGATAGGGGCTGGCATAGGCAAAGCCCAAAATTCCCGCATCTGACTGCGCCACAAAGTAGCCATGGCTGGCAAGATTGCCGGCTATGCGCTCGGCCATTCCCTGTAGACTGGGCGGGACTGTTTCAAAGGACACCGAGGTCTCTTGCACGAACGGCGCATAAATCGCCTGAATATCAGCCGCATCCTCAAGCCGCGCCGCGCGAATAGTGACGCCGGCGCTAAGTGCAGACATCTCGCCAGCCTCTCAAACAATTTGGACACTGAAAGCGCGGATGCTGTTGCGCAAAACCGCCCCGCATTAGAACAACCGTCCACCCATCGGAACATCCTGATCGGGCCGCATCAACACGACTTTGCCAGCCTCATCAGGCACACCAAGCACCAAAATCTCAGACATGACTTTGCCAATCTGACGCGGTGGGAAGTTTACCACTGCCAGCACCTGGGTTCCAACCAACGCTTCTGGCGTATAATGATCGGTCAACTGCGCGGAAGATTTCTTAATCCCAAGATCGCCGCCAAAATCCACCCAAAGCTTGATCGCAGGTACGCGCGCCTCGGGATAGGGTTCGGCCTGGGTCACCTGACCAATGCGAATATCAAGCTGGGCAAAATCCGCATAGGTCACCTCAGCCATTTGAAAGCTCCTGCGATCTTTGACGGGCGGCGCTCACGGCTTGATCGACAAGCTGTGACAAGCCAGCATCGCTGCGCATCAAAACCTCAAGCGCCGCTTGGGTCGTCCCGTTGGGGCTGGTGACATTGATCCGAAGTTGTTCGGCACTCTCCTCCGAACGGACCGCCAAAGCACCGGCACCCGCAACGGTGGCCTGCGCAAGCTGCATTGCCATATCCTCCGGCAAGCCTTGATTCACACCCGCCGCAGCCAAGGCCTCGATCATCAAAAATACATAGGCCGGACCAGAGCCAGACACGCCCGTGACCGCATCTATTTGCTGTTCATTTTGCAACACAAGCGTTTGACCCACCGCCGCCATCAGGCTTTGCGCCTCCAACACGTCTTTCTCTGTTGCCCGCCCATTGCCGATAAGCGCTGTGATTCCTTGGCCAATGGCCGCAGGCGTATTGGGCATGGCGCGCACAATCGGTGTGGATTTCCCCAAAACATCCTCAAAGGCGGAAATGGGCGTGCCAGCGGCCACAGAAATAAACAAAGTTGTGGCCGAACCGAACCGCTGCAACCGCGGCAGGGCCTCGCCCATCATCTGCGGCTTAACCGCCACCAAAACAGCCGCGGGGTCATCAGGCAGCATTTCATTGACCCTAACGCCAATGGACAAAAGCCAATCACTGGGTTTCGGATCCAAGATCCACACAGATTTCGGATCAATTCCTTGCTCAAGCCAACCGCTCAGTAATGCGGACCCCATTTTTCCGCAGCCAAGCAGCACCAAGCCACGCTTTAAAATATTGTTTGAGAACATCTGCATCCGTATTTACCTTTCGCCGCAGATCCTACGCGTGGCCATAAGCCTCTGCAATGGCTACTTTCAAAGCCGTCTCAAGATCTTTTTCACCCCATGTGACCATTTGAAAAGCCGGGTAATAGCGCTCAGCAGATGTGACGGCCGCAGAAATCATTGTGTCAATCTGATCGGGCATCGCCATCTGGCCATTGGAAAGGATCAACCCATAGCGATAAGCCATCAACCGCTCTGCGCCCCAATAGGTGAAGCCGCCCGCCCAGCTCATATCATTGACCGCATTGAGCGCCTCATAGAGCGCGGGCATCCGATGGACCGGCGGATCCATCTCGAAGCTACAGACCAGACGCAGAGTTTGATCGCCTGCGCACCAAGCCAAAGTGATGGAATAGCTGCGCCATTGCCCCGCCATCTCCATCGAAATTTGATCATCTGCAATCCGATCGAACTGCCATTCCTGATGGGTGGCAATATCTTCCACAATATCTATGGGGTGCAGATCTTCAAAATCATAGGCGTGATTGGACAGTGCCATAAAGAACCCCTTTCCGGGTCAAAAATTCCGATCCGGCACCTCTACAACCTTTTGTGCATCACCCAAGATTTTGCGGATACCGAACATGTCGATACAATCTATAGTGTATTTTGGCGAACTACCTGTCGAGTCAATTTTCTGGGGATAAGTCATTTATCTGTGGACAAGAGGGCAAAACACCCATGGCGCCGCCACAAAACGGACAAAGGCCGCCCCAAGAGGACGGCCTTATGGCAGGTTCAGCACCCCCGCGTCACAGCGCCGCGAGATTGAAACGGCGCGGCTTGGCTTAAGACTTAGGCGCGGCCTTAGATTTCGGAGCTTTTTTCGCAGACGCAGCTTCCAACGCATCAAGCCGAGCGCTCAGTTCGTCATTTTGCACCCGCGCTTTTTGCGCCATGGCCTGCACCGCGTCAAACTCTTCACGGGTGACAAAATTACGATCCGCCAGCCAGCGGTCCATGAAGCTTTTCATGGCATTTTCCGCCTCATCCTTGGCACCCTGCGCGACACCCATAGCATTGGTCATGATTTGGCTCATGTCGTCCATGAACTTATTCTTGCTTTGCATCATCTGTCTCCTTGGCGGCGATAAGTCGCTTTGCTCTTATATGGGGGCTAATATCGCGAAACTCAAGGTTGACTTACAGCCGCGCTCTAGGAATGTAGGACGATGATTGCTTCGATTCCCTTTCCTGATGTCTCGCCCGCCCTGTTTTCGGTGGATATACCGCTCTGGCAGTTTTCACTGGCAGGCATGGATTTTAGCCTTGGTGGGTTTGAACTTGCCCTGCGCTGGTACGCTCTAGCCTATATCGCTGGCATTTTGCTTGCCTCTTGGATCATGCGCCGTGCCCTGCGCCGACCCCAGCTTTGGCCGCAAGATAAACCTGCTTTCAGCGAACCGAACCTGGATGACCTCATCACCTGGTTGATTTTCGGGATCATCATCGGGGGCAGATTGGGATATGTGCTGTTTTATAACCCCAGCTATTACCTCGCCAACCCCATGGCGGCCTTACGAATTTTCGATGGCGGCATGTCGTTTCATGGCGGTTTTCTTGGCGTTGTTGCTGCCGGCCTGCTGTTTTGCCGCAAGCATAAGATCCCACTGCTACAGGCCTCAGATGTGATGGCAGCCTCTGCTCCGGCGGGCCTGCTCTTTGGCCGTTTGGCCAATTTCATCAATGCCGAGCTCTGGGGCCGGGAAACCAACCTGCCTTGGGGGGTGATCTTTCCGGGCGTGGAGGCGCAAACATGTGGTGAGGCGGTGACTGGTCTTTGCGCACGCCACCCCTCCCAGCTCTATGAGGCCTTGGGAGAAGGGCTTATTCTGGGCGCCGTTTTGCTTTATCTTCTGTTTCGCACGCGGGCCTTGCGCCGCAGCGGTCTGTTAACTGGGATCTTCTTGATCGGATATGGTCTTACAAGATTTATGGTCGAATGGGTGCGCCAACCTGATGCGCAGTTTCAAACCCTAGACAACCCGATTGGCTATGCCTTGCAACTGGGTCCAGCCGGTCTGACGATGGGACAAATTTTGACCCTCCCGATGCTGCTGGCCGGACTGTGGTTGATCCAAAAGGCGCGCGCCAGGCAATGAGCGCCTTGGCCGAGATATTGAGCCAACGCATTGCGCAGCACGGCCCTTTGAACCTTGCCGATTATATGGGGGAATGCCTCCTGCATCCCGATCACGGCTACTACACGCAGCAAGAGGCCTTCGGCCGCGGCGGCGATTTCATCACTTCCCCGGAAATCAGCCAAATGTTTGGTGAGATGATCGGCCTTTCGCTCGGCACCACATGGCAAGCGCAGGGCGCGGCCAAAGATGCCATTGTGGTGGAACTGGGGCCGGGTCGTGGCACTTTGATGCAAGACCTGCGCCGCATTGCGCCTGCTGTGCCGGGCTTTGATAGCTTGCCGGTCCATATGATCGAAGCCTCGCCAAGATTGCGCCAAACCCAGTCCGATGCTTTGCCCGGTGTGATCCATCACTCTGACGTCAGCCAGCTGCCACAAGCACCGCTCTTTGTCATTGCCAATGAGTTTTTTGACGCCCTGCCCATACGGCAGTTCCGCCGCACCTCTTCGGGCTGGGAGGAAATATTGGTGGGATGTGACGCCCATGGCCTGTGCTTTGGCAAAGCCGCCCCCCAGCCCTATCATTTTCTCGCCCATCGGCTTGAGGACACAGCCCCCGGCATGATCGTAGAATATTGCCCCGCACTCCCCTCCATTGTGGCGCAGATCTCCCAGCGTATTGCAGATTTTGGTGGGGCGGCGTTGATCATTGACTATGGCGATTGGCGCTCTCAGGGCGATACATTGCAAGCCGTCTACCAGCACCAACATGCCGATCCCTTAGCCGCGCCCGGATCTGCGGATCTCACAGCTCATCTGGACTTTGAGGCCGTGCATAACGCTGCCAGTGCCGCAGGGCTGCGCCCGACTCGTCTGGCCACACAAGGGGTGTTTTTGGAGCGATTGGGCCTGACACAGAGGGCGCAAATTCTGGCTAAATCCCTGAATGGTGCGGCGCTTGAGTCTCATATCGCCGCACATCGCCGCCTCACCCATCCCGGCGAAATGGGCGGATTATTCAAAGTTATAGGGCTTGTCTCAGAGGGTGCCGCCGTGCCGGCTGGGCTTGAGCCATGACGCTCACCCCCCTCACATCTGACCTGCTGGCGCAGGTGCCTCATGGGTTTTTCACCCGAATTGGCGGCAGTTCAACCGGCCTATATCACGGGCTGAACTGCGGCAGAGGCTCGGACGACGCGCCCGCGGCGGTGCAAAACAATCGCAGGGCCGTCGCGCATTTCTTTGGACAGCCAGCCGATCACTTGCAATCGGTGCATCAAATCCATTCAGCAAACGTGCAGATCCTCACGACGCCGCTGACCGATGCGCCCAAAGCTGATGCCATGGTAACCGCCAGTGCCGGCGTGATCTTGGGGGTGCTCACAGCCGACTGCCAGCCGGTCTTGTTCCATGACGCGACAGCCGGCGTCATTGGTGCCGCCCATGCGGGCCACAAGGGCGCCAAGTTGGGTGTGTTGCAAAATACCCTTGCGGCCATGGAGACCCTCGGTGCTCGGCGGCAAGATATTTGCGCGGTCATCGGACCCTGTATCAGTCAAAAGGCCTATGAGGTTGGCCCGGAATTTCTCGAAGATATCTGCCACGATGCCCCTGAAGCCCTGCGCTTTTTCGCGCAAGGCAAAGGCGATCGTTATCAGTTTGATCTGCCAAGCTACAGTTTGGAGCAACTGCGCGCGGCCGGGGTCAAAGAGGCGACTTGGACAGGCCATTGCACCTATAGCGCGCCAGATCAGTTTTACTCTTATCGTCGCTCCGTGCATGAGCACCAGCCCGACTATGGCCGGCTGATCTCTTGCATCTGCCTCTAGCCTCCAAAGACCTCCTCATACCGCCATTTCAGCAGGCAATGAGGGCAGCGCCGGCCTGGGCGGGCGCATATGCTTGGTGGTGAAATCACCGCAAAATTTGAGCAATAATCATATATACTAGCATATTGAGATGGTGAATGCGCCTGCCGGGGGGCAGGCAGGCGCAGCCCGGTGTTGCCACCGGGCAAAGTGTTTTAGCTTGGCGGTTGGGTTATACAGAGGTCTTTGCCAGCAAAGCGCCGCACCCGGCAATTTTGAGCCTATCTCACCAACCGTTATAATCTGCAATACTTTCTGGTTAGGCTATAGGGTCTTTGGAAAAGACCGAAAATACACGCCCATCCGTTACTGCAAACCCCAATGCGATAATGGCAAACCCAATCCATGCCTCAACCCCCATTTTTTCTCCCAAAAACAGAACACCCAGTCCGATCGCGAAAGGTGGAATAAGTAGGGTGACCAGCAATAGATTAGCTGTTCCAGCACGAACAAGAATGGCAAAGTACAAAACATATGCCAATGCCGTCGACAACGCCGCCATGCCCAGCAGAGCGCCCCACACGCTGGCAGATAGCTCAAGATTAGGAGGTCCGTCAAAGACAAGCACAATTGGTATCATCAGTAAGGTACTACCAAGCAACATTCCAAGTGCATTCATCAACGGCGTTTGGCCAGCTAATGCAATCTTTCCCCATACGCCGGCAAATGCATAGGAAAGGGTCGCACCAAGAATAGCGAGCTGAGCAAGGTTACCGGGGTTAAAGTCGGTCAGCGCGCTTGGCCCCATGATAAAAGCGACTCCCGCAATGCCTAATGCTGCACCGATAATTTTCCTCGCAGTCAAGGGTTCATCAATGAGCAGGTACCCTGCAACCACAGCAGCAAACATGGCTGTGGTTCCGTTCAAAATGGAAGCTAACCCGCTTGCAATCTGTGTTTGACCCCAAAAAATTAACGAAAATGGAATGGCATTATTCAATGCGCCCATCACCAGATAGGCCCCCCAGACACTTGGGGATTTTGGAATTGCAATTCCGTTAAGCACTACAATCACCGCCAAGATAGGCACGGCCCAAACGACCCTATGCAGGGTAATGGTAAGCGGAGGAACTTCGCTTAAAGCAACCTCACCAAAGAAGAACGAGCCGCCCCACACCGCTGCGAGCAAAAGCAACATGAAAGTAGATTTGATATCAAGTGTTAGCCGAGCGGCTTTATTCATACCAATTTGTCCCGTTTCAGTGCCGTTGCTATTTTTATATCAGCCGAAAGGGCCAGGACAAACGGTTTCTTGCTTAATAGAAAACGACATCGACAGACCCATTTTGGCGGGCATCCTCAATCTGGAATTTGGTGCAGCCGAAGCGCATTGGCGCTTTGTCCCGCGTTTTGTAAATTCATCAGCGATGTCACAAAGCTTCGCTCCGCGCCCGCCCTGCCACATGCAGCGACCGGTAGGTTTTGCTCTGGATGGTGGGGGGACTGTTGTTAGGGTTGTTTTGCCAAGCGCTCTTCAAGCACCTCGAAGGGCACGCCGGGTTGATCTTTTGCGCCGCGGATGACGAGCGATGTTTTAACGGAAGCCACATTCTCAGCTGAGGTCAGCTCTTCGGTCAAAAAGGATTGGAATGTCGACAAATCTGGCGCGACACATTTCAAGATAAAATCCACCTCGCCGTTGAGCATATGGCACTCACGCACCAGCGGCCAGCTTAGACACCGCATCTCAAAAGCCGATAGATCGGCCTCCGCTTGGCTTTGCAGCCCGACCATTGCGAAGACCTGAACCTCAAATCCCAATTTGCGCGCATCAATATCCGCATGATATCCACCGATGTAGCCGGTTTCCTCCAGGGTGCGCACGCGGCGCAGGCAGGGCGGCGCGGAAATTCCGACCCGCTTGGCCAGTTCAACATTCGTCATCCGCCCATCGGCTTGCAACTCTGCCAAAATCAAGCGATCGATGTCATCCAAACGGTGCATAAGCGGGTATCCTTTCGCGGTGTTGGGAAATCATACCCAAATGGCGCGCCCAGCGCAATAATATTTCAACACTGCGCAATATTAATTCGTATAGCGACCAGTGGTCGCAAACTTCTCGGTTTGGGCTTTTGCCCGGCGGCTGGCCTGTATATATGCAAAAGTAATATTCATCTGTAGGAAGTCCCATGTCCAATACGCGCCACACGAAAGTTTTGATCATCGGCTCCGGTCCTGCCGGCTATACGGCCGGGGTATATGCCAGCAGAGCCATGTTGGACCCTATATTGGTTCAAGGCATTGAGCCCGGCGGGCAACTGACCACCACCACAGAGGTGGAGAATTGGCCGGGGGACAGCGAAGTGCAGGGCCCAGACTTGATGATCCGTATGCAAGACCACGCCAAGGCGATGGGCACTGAAATCATTGGCGATATCATTACAGATTTGGACGTCTCAGCCCGCCCCTTCAAAGCGCAGGGTGATAGCGGCACGCTGTACACATGTGATGCGGTGATCTTAGCAACCGGCGCGCGCGCAAAATGGCTTGGCATAGACAGTGAGGAAAAATTCAAAGGATTTGGCGTCTCTGCCTGTGCGACATGCGACGGGTTTTTCTACCGCGGTCAAGAAATCGTTGTGGTTGGCGGCGGCAATACCGCAGTGGAGGAGGCTTTGTTTCTGACCAACTTCGCCTCGAAAGTCACTTTGATTCACCGGCGCGATGAGCTGCGCGCCGAGAAGATCTTGATCGACCGTTTGCTGAAGAATGAAAAAATCGTGCCGATGTGGTTCCATGAGATTGATGAAGTCTATGGTACGGATATGCCTTTGGGCGTGGAAGGTGTGAAAGTAAAACACACCAAAACCGGAGAAATCACTGATATACCCTGCAAAGGCGTCTTTGTTGCCATCGGCCATGCGCCCGCCAATGAGCTGGTCAAGGACGTATTGGAGACCCACATGGGCGGATATGTGGTGACCCAACCCGACAGCACGGCAACATCCATTGCCGGTGTGTTTGCCGCCGGCGATCTGACCGATCACAAATACCGCCAAGCCGTCACAAGCGCCGGAATGGGCTGTATGGCAGCGCTTGAAGCCGAGCGGTTTTTGGCCGGTCAGGAGTAGCGGTTTGGCTTTGAGCGCGACAGATATTGCTCAAAGCCAAAATCACCCCGCAACAGATGCAGAACTCATTCGTTGCAATATCAATAAATTCACACTAAAAAATAATCTGATTTATTAATTTACAAATTTGTTTAACCCTCTAGGCAACCTGCGCTGACTTAAAATAGCGTTCCATCAACCCCAAGCCGGCGGCGCGAGCCTCTTTGCTACATCCATCACCTTCGCAAGCGGCTTTGCCACCGAAAATGGCGCAGCTCATGCGCAAAGCGACCTTATCGAGATACCAATGATTCAAAATAATTTAACGCCGATCCCCGAATTATACGTCAGCTATGACAGCGCGCAGAAGTTAAAGCTCGAAGCGGCAGAGCTCGTCTCTTGGGATCTGACGGCGCGGCAGGTTTGCGATTTGGAATTGCTGCTGAATGGCGGGTTCAATCCCTTGAAAGGATTTTTGGGGCAGGCGGATTATGACAGCGTGGTGGCGCATATGCGTTTGAGCGATGGCGCACTTTGGCCCATGCCGATCACTTTGGATGTAAATGCCGAATTTGCCGCCAGCCTCGAGCTGGGCCAAGATATCGCTTTGCGTGACCCGGAGGGCGTCATTCTCGCGACCATGACCGTCACAGACAGCTGGACACCCGACAAAGCCCGCGAGGCCGAACAGGTGTTTGGCGCCAACGACACGGCCCATCCTGCGGTGAATTATCTTCATAATACCGCCGGAGCGGTCTATCTCGGTGGACCCGTGACGGGCATTCAGCCGCCAGTTCATTACGACTTTCGCGGCCGGCGCAACACGCCCAACGAGCTGCGCGCCTATTTTCGCAAAATGGGTTGGCGCCGCGTGGTGGCCTTTCAAACCCGCAACCCGCTCCACCGCGCCCATCAAGAGTTGACCTTCCGCGCCGCGAAAGAGGCCCAGGCCAATCTGCTCATTCACCCAGTGGTCGGCATGACCAAACCGGGCGACATAGATCACTTCACCCGCGTGCGTTGCTATGAGGCGGTGCTCGATCAATACCCATCCACGACCACGGCCATGTCTTTGCTCAATCTGGCGATGCGCATGGGCGGGCCGCGCGAGGCCGTGTGGCACGGGCTCATTCGTGCCAACCATGGCTGCACCCATTTCATCGTCGGTCGCGACCATGCAGGGCTGGGGAAAAACTCAGCTGGGGAAGATTTCTACGGCCCCTATGAGGCACAAGAGCTGTTTCGCAAATACGAAGCGGAAATTGGGCTGGAGATGGTGGATTTCAAACATATGGTCTATGTGCAGGACCGCGCGCAATATGAGCCCGCCGAAGAAGTTGAAGACGGGTGCACGGTGCTGAACATCTCCGGCACAGAGCTGCGACGGCGTCTCTCAGAGGGTTTGGATATCCCCGAATGGTTCAGCTTTCCGCAGGTGGTCGCCGAATTGCGCAAATCACGACCGCCGCGGGCCCAACAGGGTTTCACCGTCTTCTTTACGGGGTTCTCGGGATCAGGAAAATCAACAATTGCAAATGCTTTGATGGTGAAGCTCATGGAGATGGGCGGAAGGCCAGTGACATTGCTTGACGGCGATATCGTGCGCAAGAACCTATCGTCAGAGCTGGGATTTTCCAAAGAGCACCGCGACTTGAACATTCGCCGTATCGGCTATGTGGCCTCGGAAATCACCAAAAACGGTGGCATCGCCATCTGCGCGCCCATCGCCCCCTATGCCACCACCCGGCAGGCTGTGCGCGAAGACGTGGAGGCTTTTGGTGCCTTTGTGGAAGTACATGTTGCCACCTCCATCGAAGAATGCGAGCGCCGCGACCGCAAAGGCCTTTATAAATTGGCCCGTGCCGGAAAAATCAAAGAGTTCACCGGCATTTCAGATCCCTATGATGTGCCCAGCGCACCAGAATTGAAGATTGAGACTGAGAATGTCGAAGTCGACAATTGTGCCCATCAGGTCTTGCTCAAACTGGAGAGCATGGGTCTCATCGGCGCATAGTGCGGCAGGTGATAAGGCCGTTGGGTGCAGACACTCCCCAAATCAAAGGGAGGTTTTTGCGCCCGGCCGCTTTTAGCCCAGATTTAGCCCAGAGCATAATATTAAAGAGCTTTGATGGCCTAATGTAACGTCATCGGGGAGTAACGAAACTCGCGCGCCATATCGTAGGCTTGCGCCAAATCCCCAACCAATGCCAATTGCTCACCTTCGGAGTTATGCACTGACCAAAGTTGCTCAATATCACCGGTTTGCTCGAAAATTTCCTCGGGAAGATCTGCCTTATCAATTGGTTTGAGATAAACAATGCGATCTTCTAAAACGCCGAATTGATCTTTCATCTCACGATCCTTTCTTGATCTCAATCTTCTGAATCACAGTCTCAGGTAGAGCGCGCTTTAAGTCGATATGCAACAGCCCGTGCTCCATAATCGCAGCCCCCACATCGACGCCATCTGCCAAAACAAAGGTGCGCTGAAACTGACGGGCTGCGATGCCGCGGTGCAGATAAACCCGCTCGCCGGTCTCTTCACCTTGCCGGCCCAAGATCACCAATTGACGGTTCTCCACAGTGATCGTCAGGTCACCTTCCGCAAAGCCAGCCACAGCCAATGTGATGCGGTATGAATTGTCTGAGGTCTGTTCAATGTTATAGGGCGGATAGCCTTCATTGCCGGTTTTGGCCGTACGCTCAACCAAGCGTTCAAGCTGATCAAACCCTAACAAGAAAGGGTGGGTTCCGAGAGTCAGTTTAGACATATCTTAGTCCTTTAAAAAAGCGACAGAACAGCAGATCCCTCAAGAGGCAATCACATGACATTAAATATGGGGCTGGTGGTACGATTGCGCAAGAGCCTGCTTCTCAATTGGTATAAAAACCTTTAAGCGAAGAGTAGAAACTCACGAGGTCTCCCATGGCAGGCAGTCAACAGCTCAATCCGAAAGAGGTCATGACCATTCAACTTGCCGTGCTCCGCCAGGAGCACCGCGATCTCGACCTGGCCATCTCTGCTTTGGTGGACCGCGCTGGTGATCAGCTGGCGGTGAAACGCCTGAAACAGAAAAAACTCCACCTCAAGGATCAAATCGCCAGGCTTGAGGATGAACTTACCCCCGATATTATTGCCTAATCCCCAGCAATGGGTTAACCCGACCTTTCTCTTGGCGCTACATATGGAACATTCAAATGGTGCATGTTGGAATTATAATGGGCAGCCAATCGGATTGGCCAACAATGAAACACGCCGCCGAAATTCTCGACGCCTTGAACATCCCCTATGAACGTAAAATCGTCTCTGCCCATAGAACACCCGATCGCCTATGGGATTATGGCACAAACGCGGCGGAACGGGGTCTGAAGGTGATTATCGCTGGCGCAGGCGGGGCCGCGCATTTGCCTGGCATGGTGGCCTCCAAAACTCGCATCCCAGTTGTGGGCGTGCCGGTGCAAACCAAAGCTCTCTCAGGGGTCGACAGCCTCTATTCCATCCTTCAGATGCCAAAGGGCTATCCCGTAGCAACCATGGCGATAGGACCAGCAGGAGCGGCAAATGCCGGGCTGATGGCCGCTGGCATTTTGGCCACGCAAGATCCCGATATCGCCGCGCGGCTTGATGCCTGGCGCGCGGCCCTATCCGCCTCTATTCCCCAGGAGCCAGTTGATGAGTAACCCCCTGCCCCAAGGCGCCAACATTGGAATTTTGGGTGGTGGCCAATTGGGTCGTATGCTCGCAGTGGCCGCCAGCCGTTTGGGACTAAAGGCGCATATTTTTGAGCCCGGTGCCAATCCTCCAGCCGGTCAAGTGGCCGATCAAGTCACCACCGCCTCTTATGAGGATGAAGCCGCGCTGCACCGTTTTGCCCAATCGGTGGATGTGATTACCTATGAATTTGAGAATATTCCGACCTCAGCGCTTGATATTCTCGAACAAATCCGCCCCATTCATCCCGGCCGCCGAGCCTTGGCAATCTCGCAAGACCGCCTGTCCGAGAAAGAATTTCTCACCGGGCTTGGTCTCAAAGTGGCCCCCTATGCCAATGTCACAAGTGCCGCTGAAGCCGAAGCCGCCGCCCAGTCAATCGGCACCCCCTCTATTTTGAAGACGCGCCGCATGGGCTATGACGGCAAGGGGCAGGTCCGGCTCAAAAATGTTTCGGATATGGAACAGGCATGGCAGGCCATGCAGGGCGCGCCCTCCGTTTTGGAAGGCTTTATCAATTTCAGCCATGAGGTTTCGGTCATCGCCGCCCGTACCAGTGATGGGCAGGTCGCCTGCTATGATCCGGGTGAGAATGTGCACCGCGAGGGGATTTTGCACAGCACGACAGTACCGACCAGCTTGAGCGCCGCGCAGCGCATGGATGCAGTTTTATTGGCGGGGCAAATCCTCAATGCATTGGATTATGTCGGAGTGATGGGCGTCGAGCTGTTCGTCACCGCCGGCGGGCTGATCGTAAATGAGATTGCCCCGCGCGTGCACAACTCTGGTCATTGGACACAGAACGGCTGCGATATTTGCCAATTTGAGCAACATATTCGTGCCGTTGCCGGCTGGCCCTTGGGCGATGGAAGCCGCCACAGCGATATACGGATGGAAAATCTGATTGGCGCCGATATGGATCGCGTTCCAGAGCTTCGCAAAACCAATGCGGCATTGCATTTATATGGGAAATCCGAGGTTAAACCCGGCCGCAAAATGGGTCATGTCAACTTTCGCATATAGCGCCCCAGCCAAAGCGCCGGGCGAGGAGACCTCAAGGGCGATGCGAACCGCCTGGGCCCAGCCTCAAGAGCTTGACAATTGCATCCAAGCTCACCTCACGCAGTGTGAGCTTGGCGTCAAAAGCCCCTGACTTGAGGTAATGAGACACTTGCGCAATGACCAATGGATTGTTCATCATAAAGCTGTGAGACACCGGCAATATCAAATGATCGCGCATCCCGTCCACACGCGTGCTCTCGACAGAAACTTTCCCATCATCTGGCCCGTCAATAAATTTGGAATACAAAGGGTTGAAACTGACCGTGCCGGCAATGACGCCCAATGAGAAATTGACCTTTGGCAAGCGGTTTGGAAAGCTGCTGGGATCCGTGCCCAATTGCCGCCCCGCCGGGCCATTGACCCAATCAAAGGCCGCGAGCGTCTGCATCGCATCCACCACCTCAGAGCCCCTGTTCGGCGGGCCCAGCATCACCACATGACCTAAGTTTTCGGGTTTGGCCCAGGCCAGATAGGCCCGTACCATAATACCCCCCAAAGAATGGGTCACAAAATGGAGCCGCCGCGCGCCGCAGCGTGCCACAGCCTTCGGCAGAGTTTCACTCACCAAAGCCTCAATCGGCTTGCCCCGCGTTGAGAATTCTGGGTTCACCACGTGATACCCCTGCCCCCGCAGGCTCCGCGCCATCAAAGCAAAAGAGGCTTCGCTGCGCGCCAACCCATGCAGCAAGATCACACAATCTTGCGCCAAGGCCCAATTGGGC